>Ga0213861_10001177_pt1 | contig 23178 bp, 16 predicted proteins | sample PICome_4_FD_160110 | JGI IMG/M metagenome (GOLD analysis project Ga0213861, IMG submission 160110) | Coastal seawater microbial communities near Pivers Island, North Carolina, United States - PICO131 | ecosystem: Environmental > Aquatic > Marine > Coastal | place: USA: North Carolina... | reverse complement strand
TTGACACCTACCCCGGCGGTGCCTACGATCTCACCGCCGACCACATCTCCTTCTGGTCGGGGGGGGCAGTAATCAGCCCGTTGCAGCAGCCGGTCCCTATTGTAGATGCACTTGCCGTCACGCAAAACGTGGAAGACGGGGCATTCCACCCGATTGTTATCGAATGGAACCCCGACCTGCTGGAATTTACTGTCACTTTCGACGGCGTCCTGCAGGACACCTACGACGGCGACATCCGCAGCTTCTTCACTGACCCCACCCAGGTGCGTTGGGGCTTCGGCGCCGGCACTGGCGGCAAGGTGAATCTCCAGCAATTCTGCCTGGACAACCTGGTCATCACGGCACCTGCCTTTAGCGTGGCGGTAATGAGTACCCCCAATATCTGTGGACAGGGCGGATCAGCCACGGCTACCCCTGCCGGTGGAATCGGAAGTTACACCTACCTCTGGAACGATGGCACCGCACAAACCACGCCAACGGCCACGGGTCTATCGGCGGGCACCTACCGCGTAACCGTCGTCGACGACGGCGGCGCCGGCAGTGAGGTGAGGCGGATTGTTACGGTCAATGAGATACTCGGGCCCACGCTTTCCGTAACCGCAACAATCGATGCTTCCTGTGGCGGATCCGACGGAACGGCAACGGTGGTGGCTGCCGATCAGGGTGGCGATACCGACTTTACCTATGCCTGGGATGATGCACCCCTACCCAATAATCAGACCACGGCTACCGCCACCGGACTGGCTCCGGGGACCTACGGCGTAACCGTGACCGACGGCAACAACTGCCAGGCCACTCAAACGGTCGTCATCGGGGAATTGGCGGGCTTCACGATTGACTTTACCACGGTACTGCCAGTGCCTGCTTCCTGTGGCGGTTCGGATGGGGAAGCTACCGTGACCGTGAACGCTGGCTTTACGCCTCCGATCATTGTAGACTGGGACATCATTCCAGGAACACCGGCAAATTCTATGGAATCGGAACCAACAACCGTATCCACGTTGGCCAAGGGAACCTACTCCGTAACCGTCACCGATGCAACTGGCTGCTCAACGACCGGCTCGGTAACCATCGGAGACAACTGCCTCCTCCTGGTCAACGGAGATGCCACCAGCGATGGTGGCGACTGCTATACGCTGACGCCCCAGCTGAACAATAAGGTAGGTACGGCCTGGTCCACTACGACCGTATCCCTGACCGAGAACTTCCGCCTGGAAGCCGACTTGTACCTGGGCAACGACGTGAGTGGCGGCAATACAGCCGGCGCCGACGGCATCGCCTTCGCCTTCCACGCCGATACCCGCGGGACAGCCGCCCTGGGTGGCTACGGCGGCAGCTTTGGCATTGACGACATCAATGGCGCTGGCCGGCCTGCAGTAACACCTTCCTTCGGGCTGTCCTTCAAGACCTACCCCTCCGCCGGTTTCCCCGGTGATTATGTGTACTTCTGGGAGAATGCCAACGTGGCTACGGCTCTGGGTACCCGGGAATGCATCATCGAAGATGCGGGTGGAAATTGTGCCAACGCCGAAGACAACCAAACCCACAATGTAATTATCCAATGGGATGTCGCCAACCAGATCATGTCGGTAATTGTCGACGGCAGCCTGAGAAACACCTACACCGGAGATATAGCCGCCCTCATCGGAACCACCGAGGTCTACTGGGGCTTCGGTGCCGGCACTGGCGGCGCCAACAATCGCCATGAAGTCTGTGTGATCAGCCAGGAATCCAACGGCACGCTGACGCAATACCTGGACTTCCCCGCGATTTTCGACGTGTGTTTCGACGAAGCGCCGATCCCCCTCGACGCGACGGCATCTTCTGGTGCACCCGTCGACTACAACATTACTGCAGGTGATCAGTACGTGAATATCGCTGGCAACACCGTTACCATCGATGTTGCGAACATTGCCAACAGCAACTTACCGCTCCCGGCCATGGTCACCATCCAGGCCGTCCAGAATGGCAGTGGCATTTACAATGCGGTACAGGCCGAACAAAGTTTCCAGATCGACCTGCCCCTGAATATTGTGTTCAATCCCTACGGCAGCGCGGTACTTGATCCCGATCCCGACGGTTGCGAGTGCTATATCCTGACGCAGGATGCCACCAACCAGACCGGAACGATCTGGTCGGACAACACCCTGGATATGGATCACCACTTCAGCTTCGAATTCAATATATTCATGAGCTTTGATGGCAGTGCCGACAACCGGGATCGCGCCGACGGCATCACCTTCGCACTGCAAAATGACGATCCTGCGCACCTCGGTACACTGGGGTCGGCGATGGGAGTAGATGGACTACCGCATTCCTTTGGTCTGGAATTCGACAACTACGCAGCGGCCACCAACATCCTGCCACCCAATACGCCTTACGATCCGCTGGCGCCTACCCTGTATGAATTACTGGAAGACCACCTCTCGTTCTGGAAGGGAGGAAATCTTACCGTTCCGCTGGCCGGGCCGGTGGTGGTTAATACCACCAAACCCAATTTCGAAGACGCCCGCTACCACCGGGTGAAAATGGATTGGGATCCCGCTACGCAGACCATGACCGCCACTTTCGACGGCACCCAGGTATTGTCTTATACCGCCATCGGCAATGGGCTGACCGACAACCTGGTAGCCGACTACCTAAATGGTAATCCCCTGGTCCACTTCGGCTTCGGTGCTGGCACAGGTGGCAAGACCAGCTTGCAAAAGGTCTGCCTGGTACAACTGTGCCGGGACGTCACCTTCGACATTACGGCTTTGCTGCAGGGGGCTCACCTTCCCGGTACCGAAATGATGAATGACCTGCTGAGAACCACCCTCGATGGCAACAACCAGCCGCTGATTCCACTTATCGATCCTTACGGGCAGAATGAGACGGTACCCAGCATCCCGGCAGATGTTGTCGACTGGGTCTTGGTGGAGGTTCGCCAACCCGACAATCCGGCCAAAATCGTGGCCCGGAGGGCTTATTTTATCACCAGAACCGGGGTCATTATCGACACTGACGGTACGCCCGGCGTTACTTTCCCGGACTTGTGCCTGAGCGAGGCTTACCTCACCGTCAAACACCGCAACCACTTAGGGATCATGACGGCTGATCCACTTTCCCTGCTGTTCGCCAAAATAGTCGTTTCACCCTAGTCCCGGCACGGAATTCAACGGTCCCACCAAGGCCCCAATTGCACCAAAAAAAATGGCGCTTTTGGGGTCTTATTTTTGTTCTTGTTTGCGGCAGGCTACAGCTGCACAAAACGAAAAAGCACGTATATTACGACTATTGAAAACACTTAAAAAATATTTCAAAAAGCGAAAGACAGCTATTAACAAACTAATAGCATGCCCCCGGCATACGTATACCCCCGAGACCTTTCACCAGTTGCGGGTAGAGCTAAAAAAAATGAATGCGCTACTGGATTTGGTTCATTTTTGCCAGCCCGATCTCCAGCAAAAGAAAACCTTTAAACCTTTCCGGGTCCTCTTTCGTCAGGCCGGAAAAGTAAGGGATTTGCAGGTAGAAGAAGCCATCCTCAAACAATACCTGGGTGACGCAGCGCTGCCGGATTATCGAACGCATTTAACAGAACACCGCTTGCGGGAAGAAGCAGTCTATTTTTCGCTGCTCCACAAAAAACGGGGGCTCCGGCTGCAAAAAAAATACCGGTTGATTGCTGCTTTTCTCGCCCGGGTAAAGCGAAAAAAAGCCGTTCGCTATTTGAAAAAGAAGCAGTACAAGATCAAAAGCATGCTCGACCAGGGTGACGCACACCCCCCGCAATTGCACGCCCTCCGCAAAGCATTGAAGCAGTTCAATTACAACCACACCAGCGTGTTCGAAGGGCAGCACAACACCTGGGCTACTCACCTCGACGCTTTAACAGTGCTCCTCGGCCAGTGGCACGATGCCCAGGTGATCCAGGAACACCTGGCTGAGGTAACCGCTAAAACAACGGGGCTAGACCCCGCCACCATCAACCACCTGGAGAAAGTGAAGACCAACCTGGCGGCAGACCAGGATGCACTGTTCAACCAAATAAAAGAAGCGCTAACCCCAGCAAAAGCCTTTTTTAACAAAAAATCACTACTTTAACAGCAGTACAGGAAATGACCAACAGCCACAACGCGATCTTCTTCATTATGCTCACGGCCCTGTTGTCTAACCTGACCGCCAATTTCGTCAGCCGCGAGTCCTTTTACAACTACCTCAGGGAGCAATACATCGATGAAGTCTTTAGAAGCTAGCCGAAAAGAAGCCCTACTGCAGGTAATTCAACAACAAAACCATCCCCGTAGCCAGTAAGGTGAGAAAAATCCCCAGTCGGAAAATCAAAAAGCTGCGCCGCATCAGCGTCATCTTTTCGCCCAGTCGCCGACCGATGTAGAAGAGGTCCAGCGACAAGTGATGGCGCACGGTGTGCTTGTCCTGGGTAGCCCGGTGCAGGTAGGCAAAGTACTCCTCCAGGGTCATGTCCTGGATCGTCCCGAAGAAAAAGGGGCTGGGCGGCATCCCCGGTGGCAGCTCATCGTTGAATTCCTCGAAGCCCTTGGGCACCAGCACCATCGTGGTCACGTAAATGGTCGCAAAACAAGTCACGGCCAAAAAGAACAGGGGCACAAAGAGCGTATAGGCGAAAATCACCTCCAGGTTGGAAATCGCCAGCGGTACCACAAACGCGATCATCACCGCATTCAAACTGAGCAGCACATTGGCCTTGTTGTCGGCAATCGAAGTCAGCTCGATGTAGTTGCGCAGCGTAGTACGAATCACGTTCACCGTTTCCTTGGAAAAATCCAGGGGCAAGGAGGCGGTCTGCGCAGGTTCAGGCGGTAATTCCATAAAATTCATCGTCAGGTTTACGCCAGCAAAGATACTATTTTCCGCGGCCCGCTCGGGGCCTAAAAAAGGAACGTTGGCTTACTACCGGGGCGCCCCACCCCGCGCTTCCTCACGTCAGCGCGCGGCGTCGGGTCGTACGCAGCTCCCGTGGGTCGGCCCTGCGGGCGCCGCCTGCCGCGGCCTGCTCCAACCCCTGGCGCGAAGGGTGCCGAGGACCAACACGTGTCGGACACCTTGGAGGTGTCCGACACGCGTTGGTCCTAATCCTTGTTCCCCGCTATTCCCCCGCTATTCGAAGAATATGTCTACGAATAAATATCCACCACAGTCTGTGACTGTGGTGCCAGGCAACGCTGAAGACGTGGCAGGCAGCTACTATTCGCTCATCTCGTATTGAGCGTATGGTATCACGGATACAATCCCCGCTTTCCACACCAATCCGAAAAATTATGACCATCCCCAGGCAACCTTTGTAGCAATTCATTACCATCATAAATATCCAGGGAAAGTTGCTAGATTTATTTCCGTCAAAATACTCAGCTGTAACCCCCTCCTAATCGTTTGCGCATGAACCGAAGATCATTTCTACAAACCGCCCGCGCGGCCACTCCCCTGGCAGCCCCCAGCAGCAGCCTGGCTACCGCTACCAATACACTCAGCCCCTATACCGGCCCCTGGGACACCGCCCAGGCCGCCCACCTGCTCCGCAGGACGACCTTTGGCCCCAACCCGACTCAGATTCGGCAGGCCGTGACCGATGGCCTCAGCGCTACCATTGGTGCCCTCTTTGCGCCGCAGCCCCTGCCACCGCCACCCGTGTACTACAACTACAGCAACGACCCCAACGCCGGACTGGGCGAAACGTGGGTCAACACGCCACCTCCCGTACCACCGCCACCAGGTCTTCTGGGTGCCCGTCGCCGCTCGCTCACGGCCTGGCAAATGGGGTTGTGCATGAACGGGGGCGTATCTATTCGCGAGAAGATGGTCTTGTTCTGGCACAATCATTTTGCCATCAGCGACATCAACAATGGCCAGTTCGGCTACCAGTACCTCCACATCCTGCGCACCCACGCCCTGGGCGACTTCCGCAGCATGGCCGAAGAAATCACCGTCTCGCCCGCCATGTTGCTCTACCTCAACGGCAACCAGAATACCCGGCAGGCACCCAACGAAAACTACGCCCGCGAGCTCCTCGAATTGTTCACCATCGGCCGCGGCCCGGTAGCGGCGCCCGGCGATTATACGTTCTACACCGAAGACGATGTGGTGGCCCTGGCCCGCGCCCTCACCGGCTGGGTCACCCGCACGCTCGCTACCGGCCAGGTGGCTGGTGTCTACGTCAACAACCGCCACGACCAGGAACAGAAGCAACTGTCGCACCGCTTCCACAACGCCATCATCAGCAATGCCGGCGACCAGGAGTACCGCGTGGTCATCGACCTCATCCTCCAGCAGGAAGAAGTCGCCCGCTACCTCAGCCGCCAACTGCACATCTGGTTCGTCGGTGCCCGCATCGACCCGGCGGTGGAGGCCAACATCATCGAGCCGATGGCCCAGCTCATCCTCGCCAATAACTACCAGATCCAGCCAGCCGTCGAAGCCCTCCTGGCCAGCGAATACTTCTTCCTGGCCACCAACCAGGGGTGTATGATCACCCACCCCATCGACTACCTGTTCAAGATCCTCAACACCTGCCTCGTCAGCAGCACGGCCCCGCTCCTGCCCCAGTACCGCTTCTGGGACCAGCTCTACCAACTGGCCACCGACCAGGACATGGAACTCATGGGCCTGCCCTCCGTAGCTGGCTGGAAAGCCTTCTACCAGTCGCCCCAGTACGACGAGATCTGGATCAACTCCGTCACCCTCGTCAAGCGCCAGGAAACCAGCGACCGACTCGCCAATGGCCTCAACGTCTTTGGCTTCCGCTGGGAACCCGACTTGCTGGCCTTCATCGCCGAGATCGACAACAACCTCGACCCCAACGCCCTGATCAGTGGTATCGCCACCTACCTCTTCGCCGAGCCCCTGGCCAGCAACCAGCTCAGCTTCCTCAAAGAAGTGCTTATTCCCGGCTTACCGGATTTTGAGTGGACGGTAGAATACAGTGAATACCTACAAGACCCTACGAACCCGGAGCTGCGGGACGCCGTCCTGACCAAGCTCCAATCCCTCTTCCGGACCTTGTTCAAAATGCCGGAATTCTACCTCATCTAACCCCTGGTCCACCATCATTTCCTGACCGTTTACCGTCCTCCTTTACCGACAAAAAATGCCCACCATGAAAAGAAGATCTTTCCTCAAAAATAGCTCCCTCCTCTCCGCACCCCTCTTATTGGGTGGCGTGCCCGTTGCCGCCATCAGCGACAAGTCGTTCCTCAGCCTCCTCAACGGCACCAGCGACCGCGTGCTGGTCCTCATCCAACTCAACGGCGGCAACGACGGCCTCAACATGGTCATCCCCCGCGACCAGTACGACAACCTGGCGGCCGTGCGTGGCAACATACTGCTACCCGAAAACAGCCTCCTCAATATTACCGACACCGTGGCCTTGCACAGTTCCCTCACCGGCATGCACGAGGTGTTCGACAACGGTCAGCTAAATATCGTGCAGAGCGTGGGCTACCCCAACCAGAACCGCTCCCACTTCCGCTCCCTCGACATCTGGCACACGGCCTCCGATGCCGACCAGTTTCTGGATACGGGCTGGCTGGGTCGCTATCTCGACACCCAGTTCCCCGGCTATCCGGCCAACTACCCCAACGAAGACTGCCCCGACCCCCTGGCCATGACCATCGGCTCGGTGGTCACGGAAACTTGCCAGGGCATGAGCGGCAATTTCAGCCTGGCCGTCGTGGACCCCGAGAATCTGAGCGCCCTGGCCGCGCCCGCCAACAACGAAGTCGCCGCTGGTTGCTACGGCAATCGCCTGGCCTTCCTCATCAACACCATCGAACAAACCAACGCCTACAACGAGGTCATCCAGGGCGCCAACGACAGCGGCGCCAACCTCTCCACCAAATACCCCGCCGACAATGCCCTGGCCACCAAACTCAAGACGGTAGCCAAGCTCATCTCCGGTGGATTGGGTACCAAAATCTACGTCGTCAGCCTCGGCGGATTCGATACCCACGCCGACCAGGTTGTGGAAAACGACCCTACTACCGGCGAACACGCCGTGCTGATGCAAACCCTCGGCGACGCCATCTGTGCCTTCCAGGACGACCTCCGGCTCCTCGGCCTCGAAGAGCGGGTAGTGGGCATGACTTACTCCGAGTTCGGTCGCCGCATCCGCTCCAATGCCAGCCTGGGCACCGACCACGGCACCGCCGCGCCACTATTGGTTTTCGGATCCTGTGTCAACGCCGGCGTCATCGGTACGAACCCCGAAATAGCCCTCGATGTCGACAACCAGGAAGGCGTACCCATGCAGTACGATTTCCGCTCGGTGTATGGCTCCGTACTGATGGATTGGTTCGGACTGGCAGCATCCACCGTCCGGGAAGTCCTCTACGAGGATTTTCAGCATATCCCCATCCTGAGAGATTGCAGCATCACGGCCACCTACGATCCCGCAGCGGCCGCTCCGGACCTCAAAATCTACCCCAACCCCTTTAACCAGACCACCACCCTGGAGCTGACCACGGGCAGCGAATGGGTCAAGATCAGCCTCTTCGACGTCATCGGCAACGAACTGCGGGTCGTCAGCAACCAGTCTTTCCCGGCGGGCCTGCATCGCATTACGGTGGAAACCCACAGCTTGCCCGCAGGCACTTACTACTGCCGGGTTCAGACCAAAACTGGCCAGAAAACGGTACGGATGGTGAAGATGCGGGGGTAGGTCTGCGGAGCTCCATGGAAAAAAAACCACAAAGGGGGAAAAACCAGAAAAACCACAAAGAAAACAAAGGACACAAAGCGCACAAAGGAAACAAAGAGGAATAGCAAACTCCCTATGTGCACTTTGTCACCTCCATGCCCTATGTGGTAAAAAAAAGATAGCCACTAAAGCACAAAAAGCACTAAATCCCACAAAAATTGTTTGGTGAAATTTCCGTGCCTTTCGTGCTTTTGTGGCTAAAAAAACCTTTGTGTTCTTTGTTATCTCGGTGCCCTTTGTGGTTAAAAACCTTTGTGGTTAAAACCTTTGTGGTTAAAAACCGCCCTGGTTGTTATCCTGCACCCCCATCCTACCGATACCCATAAATCGGAAAAACCTCCCCCACCCCAAAATATTCGCGGTCGGGCGGCAGCCGGATAAAAGCATCCGCGTTCAGAAGATTAGCCAGATCGCCGGAACCATTGCCCTGTTGGGGAAAGGCCAGGATACGCCCCTGGGCGTCGTAGGCAATTTTGACCTCTAAGAAATAAGTCAACGCCGGCTTGAAGCGCACTTCAGCTTGCAAAATGCCGTGCGGCAGCGGGGCAATGGTTTGCCCCAGCGATGCTTTCAGCCAGTCTTGCAGGTACACCTGCGTACACATGAAGGAGGAAACCGGATTGCCGGGCAGGGCAAAAACGGTGGTTTTGGTCACCGGGTGGGTACCAAACCAGAGGGGTTTGCCGGGCCGTTGGGCGATGACGTGAAAATGCTTTTCCACCCCAATTTTCGCCAGGGCCGCTGGCAAAAAGTCGAACTTGCCTTTCGATACGCCGCCGCTTAATACCACCAGGTCGTAATCTGCTACAAAGGTGGTTAGGGCGCTTACGATCAAATCCTCGTCATCGGGCAGGTGGGCCGTAGCCACCGTGAGGCCCCAGTGGTTGAGGGTCGCCTGCAGGCGGTAGACGTTGCTGCGCCGAATTTGGTGGGCGGCCGGGGTTTCGTGTACTTCTACCAGCTCGTTACCCGTCGAGATGATGATGGTTTTCGGGAATCGCGCCACCTGAATGTCCGCCCGGCCGACGGACGCACCTACCCCTATTTCGCTGGCCGACAGCAAGGTACCCGCCGGAACCAGCAGTTCCCCGGCCTGCCGGTCTTGCCCCTGGGTGTGGATGTTTTGCCCTTGCTGGTAGGTTTCGTTGATGGTGGCCCGTCCGTTCTCGATGGTCACATCCTCGTACCGAATGATGGTGTCGCAGCCCCTGGGCAGCATGGCCCCCGTCATGATCTCGAGGCACTGCGTAGGGTCAGCCAATTCCGCCTCCGGATCCCCCGCCGCCACCACGCCGGCCACGACCAACTGCGCTTGCTGCACCGCCGTGGCGTAGTGCACTGCTATGCCATCCATCGTCACCCGGTCGTAGGGCGGAAGCTCGCGGTCGCTGTGCCAGTCCTCCCGCAATATCCTGCCAATACCCTGGTGCAGGGGGATCGTTTCCGTACCGAAATCCCGGGCCTGGTTTAAAACAATAGCGTAAGCATCACGTACAGAAAGCATAAGCAAAAATTTATTGGCATTGAATTAAAACGCGCGGAGCACGTATCTTACCGGCGGAACCAAACGAATGCCCCCCTTTAATACCCGCATTATGAGAATCACTGTCCTTTTCCTACTTCTAATCGGTATGTTACTGGGCGCCTGCCAGCCCGCCAGTGCCCCTGCAACCGCCACAATTCCAGCCGCCACGGCCACCACCGCACCGGCGGTACAACTCGTCCACCTGGTTTATTTCCAGCTCCAGGAAAAGGCACCTGTCGACAGCTTGATAACCACCCTCAAACAGTTGGCCCAAATACCGCTGGTGAAAAATTTCCGCATCGGCACCTTCGCCGACCTGGGCGACGAAAGAGCCCTCGCCACCTACGACGTGCTCCTGGAAATGGGCTTTACCGACGAGGCAGCCTACCGCGCTTACCAGCAACATCAACTGCACTTACAGGTGAAAGCCAAGCTCGGTGCTTACCTGGCGGGGCCGCCGGCCACTTATGACTATCGGGTGCGGTGAAATTATAGTTAATTAATAGGTAAAACCTGTAATTTTTCCCGTCTTTTCTCTTGGCCACCATCCAATACTGGATCCGTAACAAAGTTGGGACTAGCATATTTCCCCGCGATAAACAAGCCACTAGTACAATAATACCTACAGCATGATGCGCCCATCTCTGAAGACCAACTATCTAATTTATAACAGTCCGTCGGGCTATAGCCTACTGCAACTTTATATTCATAGTGCTTATCAGTCAATACACTATCAGGCCAGGGAGGGAAGATGGTATAGGGAAAGGGAATATCTTGTCTGCCAAACATGCCCAATTCGAAAGCAGCCAAATCTAAGATCGGAAAAAGTTCAGGGTAACCAGATACGAGGCATTAATAAAAGTATTTCCTACAATTTTACAGTACAAAATACCAGTAATCACATCCGACTCAATTATAGCAAATGGAATCTTTACTAAATTAAAACCATCAGTAGTATTATTGACCACAACCGCCCTATCCCAAATGGGATATCCATATTGTGTTGGTTGAAAAAAAGACTTAAAACTATCTTTTTTGTTTCTGAAAATACGATTTAACAACTGGGTGACTTTAATACTATCTTCTATAGATTGATGACGTTCAAATACTTCCCCTGATTCTGTAAAGCCTGAAAATTGATCAAATCCTTGTAGAATAAATGTATTCTGTGAAGTCAAATAATTAAAATCAAAATACTCATCTGAGGAGGTTGATGGCAAGCCTAAATCTACTGGCAAATCATTTTTGTCACAAGAAGAGAAGAAGAGAAAAGAGAAAAGAGAAAAGAGAGCTTTTTCATTGTTTTATACTTTAGAGAGTTAAAAACTATACAATTAAAATAGGTGATGTTGCATGAACCTTTTTGTTCGGCAAAAGTTAGGACTGATTAAGTTTCATCATAATTTTCTGATTACTTGAAAAAGATTTGGTGAAAATATAACAGTATTGTTTCATGCGACAACATTAACAAGATAATCTATTTTTTTAACTGGTAAAAATATTTTTTTGTTTTTTTTTTAAAAAACGAGAACGAAGGCTAGTTGAGTCTACTTGATAGAACTTTGGTTCTTCGCCCTTTAGAGTGGGTAATCGCATCTTGAATGTTTCTGTAAATGAAGGTTTTGCCCTTAAAAGACTGTCTATTAGAAGCTTATAGGTAAATCAAGAAATGCTAATCAGTAGAATACATTTAAGATCCACTATATTCGGCCAAGAACCAGAGAACCTTTCCCCTATAATTAAATCCGGCTCCTCCGCTTGGCTTACCTAGACACTAAAGCAAACGCCAACGTAGACGCTAATTTAAGTCAGCTAGCCCAAATTGAAACCGTCAAAAATCTACAAATCGGCACATTTTGGAAACTGGGCGACGAAAGAGCCCTCGCCACCTACGACGTGCTTATGGAAATGGGCTTCACCGACGAAGCAGCCTACCGCGCTCACCAGCAACATCCCCTGCACTTACAAGTAAAAGCCCAATTCGGCGCTTATCTGGCGGGGCCGCTGGCTACGTATGATTATCAGGTGCGGTAGGTGGGCTGCTTTCTGCTAATTGCCGCCTAAAGGGAAGAGCGGCACGCGCCTTGCTCAGCCAAAAAAATCAAACATCGTAAATCGTACATCGTATATCCTAAATAATGTAAGATGCAAGATGTACGATTTACGATTTAAGATTTTGGGGTGGCCCCTGATCGCTGGAGCTGTCCCCAGGTTGGTGCCCGGCACTTACACGCTTCCACCTTTATACCTTTTACCCGCTTCCACCTTTCCACCTCTCCTTACCGCTTCTTTCCGTCCACCAACTGCGCATGAATAGCAGCAATGCCCACCATATCCACGATCTGGCGCACGGTGGCGCCCAGCTGAAGTACGTGTATCGGTTTTTTCATGCCCAGTAAAACTGGCCCGATAATGTCCATTTTAGTGGCTTCGCCCAGCAGGTTGTAGGCGATATTGGCCGAAGACAAATTGGGGAAGATCAAGGTATTGGCTCGTTCGGCACCCAGTTTGGAGAATGGGTAAAATTGCTGCCGCAGCTCTGGATCCAGCGCCATGTGGGCCTGCATTTCCCCGTCAACCATCCAATCGGGGTGCCGTTGGTGCAGAATTGCCGTGGCTTCGCGCATCATCACGGCCGACTCCCCGTTGGGTACCGTTCCGAAGTTGGAATAGGTGACCAACGCAATCTTGGGAACAATGTTAAACATCTCCACCTGTTCCGCTACCAGCTCGGTGATATTGGCAATATCTTCTGCGTTGAGAAAATGATTAATGGTGGTATCCGCCAGGAACAAGGGGCCAAAGCGTGTCATTAAAATATGCGTACTGGCTACCTTCTTTAAACCCTTGCGGGGGCCAACGATCTGTAAAGCAGGCCGCACCGTATGGGGGTATTTGAGGCTCAGCCCACTGATCATGGCGTCCACGGCACCCGTTTCTACCATCATCGCACCGTAATAATTCTTGTGAGTCATGGCCTCGGCAGCCTCAGACCGGATCAATCCTTTGCGTTGGCGCTTTTGGTAGAAGAGGTCCGTGTATTTTTCCAGCAAGGCTTTCTCCTGCGGGTTGGCAGGCTGCTTGGGATCAATAATTTCGATGGTCTCCGACAACTGGATATTGTGCTCGGTCAGCATCGCCATAATGGTTTCCCGATTGCCCAGCAAGACGGGTTCCGCAATCCGTTCTTCCGTAACCACTTGTGCCGCTTTTAGTACCGATACGTTTTCGGCATCGGCAAAGACCACGCGCTTAATAGCTTGTTTGGCCTTGGTTTCAATGACCTTCGACAAGGTATTGTCATGGCCCAGGCGCTTGGCCAGTTCCAGTTTGTAGGCTTCCCAGTCGGTGATGGGAAACTTCGCTACTCCCGAGTCCATTGCTGCTTTGGCCACGGCTGGCGCCACGGTGGTGATGAGCCGCGGATCCACGGGCTTGGGGATGATGTAGTCGCGGCCGAAGGTCAGGTTGGTATTGCCGTAGGCCAGCGTCACGATCTCCGGCACGGGCTTTTTGGCCAGATCTGCCAGTGCGCGCACCGCGCCCAGCTTCATCTCTTCGTTGATCTCGGAAGCACGTACGTCCAAGGCTCCGCGAAAGATGAAGGGGAAGCCGAGTACGTTGTTCACCTGGTTGGGGTAATCCGAGCGGCCGGTGGCCATAATACAATCCGGACGGGCTGAGGTAGCATCTTCGTAGCTGATCTCGGGGGTCGGATTCGCCATGGCAAAGATGACCGGGTCGGGGGCCATGCCCTTTATCATGTCTTTGTTCAGCACGTTGCCACGCGACAAACCGATGAACACATCGGCACCGACGAGGATATCGGTAAGCGACGTATCTAGCGCACGGCTTCCGTTCACAAATTCCGCCTTTTTACCGTCCAGGTTGTCGCGGTCCGGGTGGATGAGCCCCTTGCTGTCGTACATGAAAATGTTTTCCTTGCGGGCCCCCAGCGATACGTAGATGCGGGTGCAGGAAATGGCCGAAGCGCCGGCGCCATTGACCACTATTTTTGCCGTAGCCATTTCTTTGCCCACGATCTCCAAGGCATTCAGCAGGGCGGCACCACTGATGATGGCCGTGCCGTGCTGGTCGTCGTGCATGACCGGGATGTTCAGCTCCGCCTTCAGGCGTTCCTCAATCTCGAAGCACTCGGGGGCAGAAATGTCTTCCAGGTTGACCCCGCCGAAGGTAGGCTCCAGCAGTTTAACCGTGCGGACAAACTCGTCAACATTTTTGGTGTTCAGTTCCAGGTCAAAACAGTCGATGTCGGCATAAATTTTAAAGAGCAGCCCTTTGCCTTCCATCACGGGCTTGCTGGCCTCGGGACCAATATCGCCCAGCCCCAGTACCGCGGTACCGTTGCTGATGACGGCTACCAGGTTGCCTTTGGCGGTATATTTGTAGACATCCTCGACGTTTTTCTCAATCGCCAGACAGGGCTCGGCCACCCCTGGCGAATAGGCCAGCGACAGGTCGCGCTGGTTGGCAGTCTCTTTGGTGGGGATTACTTCAATTTTACCGGGCCGGCCTTTGGCGTGGTAGTGCAGGGCTTCTTCCTTAATATCCATTGGTTAGTCTTATTTGGTGCGTACGATCAGTTGGAAGGTACCACCCCTTCGGAGAGGAATCCACCAACTGCTGAATTCAAAGGGCGTAAAGATAACTAAGCTTGGCTTTAGCCAGGCTTAGGAATTGCTTTTTTTAATTCCATCAGGTACAGATCGTAGCCTGGCGACCAATAATCCTTATCGATCAGGGTGGTGACAAACCCAGCCTGCGCAAAAAAGCCTTCCACCAGCTGGGAAGTGCGGACAATGATTTTCTCCGGTGCTTTTTCTCGTAAGCCCTCCAGGCAGTACTGCAGCATTTCCTTACCCAGACCCTGCCGCTGATAATGGGGGTGAAAAACAAACCAGGAAACCTGCCCGGTTTGGGTAGCTGCCTGATAACGGTAACCCGCACAGCTAACCACCATCTCCTGTCGTTCCATAACAAAAAAACAGGTAGGATCACTTTTCAGGAAGGTAGCGAAGTGTGGTTCTTCTGCTGCGCCGAAGTAGGCAGGCGTATTGAGGCGCAGGAGGTGGATGAGGGCATCGAAATCGGTCGGTACGTAAGGGCGAATCATGCGGTTAGGGTTTTCCACAAAAATACGGGGTACCCATTGAACCTGTACCCAATGAGGAAAATTTACCAAAATTTGGAATTTTAATAAATCGTAAAAAATAAAAGGCACCTGTTCGAACAAATTACCGTGTTAATACATTTAGTGTATATACATTAATCAAAAACTACCCATTATGACTTATCTCGAAAAAGCACAGAATATTTACAATATGCTCGGTCAGGGCCAATTGCTGGACGCCTTTGACAAGTACTACGCCGACAATGTTGTCATGACGGAACCCCGTGGCACGCGGGAAGGCAAAGCAATTTGTCGCGACTATGAGGTGGCTTTCCTCAACAACATCCAGGAATTTCACGACTTGCAGGTGACGGGTATTGGCGCCGACGAAGCTGCGGGCACCACTTTTGTGGAATCTATGATGGAAGTGACCTTCAAAGATGGCAACCGCGTACAAATGGAGCAGGTGGCAGTCCAGAAATGGGAAGGCGACCAGATCGTACACGAGCGTTTCTACTACCAGGGCTAAACCTCCCTGTTTAAAAAAAAGCCTGTGCTATCCTCGGATGGCACAGGCTTTTCTTATGGAGGAAGGTGCGCTCAGTTCGCGCTATTTTTTGCGACTTGATCGCGGGATTAGAAGCGAATTTTTTCGTATAAATCGCCCACGCGAAAGCTTCCCTGATCCAGCACGGCTACTTCCCCAGTTGTGTCGCGGTATTCTTGCAGTAACCAATCCGACCCGCCGTTGATACGGGTTTGACTAATGACGGTAATTTCTTCGCTGTCGATGAAAAGCACTTGCTGTAAGCTGGGAATTTTGCAATACGCTTTGAATTTTTGTCCCAAATCAAAATTGATCGTTGATTTAGCAAGCACTTCCACCAGTAATAGCGGGTTAGCCACCGCGTACATACTACCGATAAGTGGGATTTTTTCTGAGCTTCCCTGAATGACCGCACAATCCGCATTGAAATAGTTCTTGCCGCTATCGGGCACGTGCAGTGCCAGGTTACTGCCGCTAATACGGATTTCTTTATCCTGAAAGATTTGGCCTAAAAGCTGAATAATTGCTGCTACTAAAGTTTCGTGGTTTTCGGTGGCGTAACCCATAAACGAGCGTATTTGCCCCTGATCGTATTCGATCCGGTAAGGGCAGTCTGGCAGTATGGCCAGGAATTCCTCCCAGGAGGCGGGTACCCGTAGCTCCTCGGCCTGGTCGAGGCGCGCAGTTAACGTAGTGGGTAAAGGGAGGGTTGCTTCCATGGTCTGTTTTATTCTTCTATTTTTTGTCTCGGCTTCTGGTTCTACAAGATACTAAGAATACCGAAATTTTGCAAAGAAAAATGCCTGGCGGTTTGCTGCAACCGCCAGGCATTCTTTTATAAAAAAAGAACTTAACCCCTATTCCTTCACCACCTTAGCTGCGTACACGGCTTTGCCTGCGTACATTTTCAGCACGTAGAAACCGGCAGGCTGGGCGGCCAGATCAATGTGGGTGCCGGGCAGCAGCTGGTTGATCACCAAACGGCCCGCCGCGTCGTACACTTCCACCCGCTCCAGTGCCAATTGGGGCAACTGGATGGTGCCGGTGGTGGGGTTGGGGAATACCCGCAGGTCGGTTTCGTCGATGTTGGTGACACCTACCGTTTCCAGGCGGGTCACTTGCAGGCAGAAGGTACCGATAGCGTCATAATCGGCAGCGGCCACGTAGCCATCTACCATCAGCAAATAGTCGACGCCGGGTTCGGTCACGATTTCCAGGTAAGAGTTGTAGACCTGGTTGTCAAAGTCTTCGTCGTCATTACATGCCACTGCGGTAGGCGCAGCACAGTCGCCGCTGTACAGCGCAAACTGGGTATCGGTATTAATCATCGGGTTATCTGCTCCACAAGCAATTGAACGAATGCTGTACTTCTGCCCGTCCCCCGTAAAAGTGTACCAAACGGTATTGTTGAGTACTGGTGCATCACCGAACCAGCATTCGTAGCCAGCACCAGGGTCGTTGTCCGCGTTGTAGCCGGTGTTGTCCTGGATAGCGGAAACCTGGGCTTCGTTCAGTGGGCCAGCGAAGAGGGCGCTGATGTCGTTGGCGTCGGTACAGATGTCGCCGGGCAAGGCGGCTGCCGTAACGGTGACGGTAGCGGTAGCCGAGGCCGCACAGCCATTGCCATCCGTGAAGGTATACGTAATCGTTTGGGCGCCAGCGCCGCCGACATTGGGATCAAAGGTATAGGATTGGCCATTGCCGTCGTCCGTCACACCGGAGCCGCTGTAGACGCCGCCCACGGGAGAGCCGCCCATATTTCCGGTAAAAATGGTGCTGCCCAAGGTAAAGGTAGCGGGAGAAGGCGCGAAGGTGGCGGTGGGTGGTGTGACTACTTGTACCGTAGCCGTCGAACTAAGCGTACATTGGCCAGCTATTGAATAGGAAATGGTATGGGTACCTGCTCCGGCAGTGGCCGGATCGAAGGTAAAAGTCATGCCGTTGCCGTCATCCGTGACGCCGGGGCCGCTATAGGTTCCGCCAGCAGGGCTGCCGCCGCTGAGGCCGGTTTGTACGCCGGCATCCTGGCAATAGGTCGTAGTGGCAAGCGTGAGCGTAGAGATCCCAAATATTTCGCTGGGCACAAAGGAAAAACAAACCGGATCCGTCACGCAGCCTCCGGAAGCGCGAATAAGGTAAGTTTCGTTTGGAGATAAAAAGCTGAGTCCTGAGATGGTCTCCGTGAAGGGGAAGGCCGTTTCCTGATCAGCACACGAAAGACCTTCATTTTCAATTCCAAAAGACCAATTGGCTGCTCCATTCAATTCGCCGTCGACACCCAGCGTAAACGCCCCCGAAGGGGTATCAGGACACTCAATAACCGTTACCCCATTGATCACCGGCGCGACGCAGTTGTCAACCGACAGAAAACAGATGTTATCCAGCGCCACATAATTACTGGCGCCCTGCAGTACAACTTCGACTTCCAACAAGGCTACTCCCGCGAAGGCGGTACCGGCAAAGTCAATATTTTGGGTCCAGCTTCCCCCACTAACGGTAGTCGCTACATCGACGTTTATGGCAGCACCGCCGCTGGCGGGCGTACCGATAAAACGCACCATGTCAATTTCTGACGTATTGGGTTCTGCGTCGTTCGACAACCAAAGGTCCAATCTCAGGAGTTCGATTCCCCGGTTGGCAGTAGTTACCATTAATTTACCTACGCTGCCGCTGTAGGGAACCCCCGCTACCGCTGATTCCAGGTAGTAGTCTGACCCCGTACTTCCGCCGCCGGCAAAGAAACCCGTTTCGAGGCTGCCGGTAGCCATTAGCGTAATGTCGCCTTCTACGAAGGACGTAATGCCTGCGGCAGCTTCATCTTCGAAGGTTTCGCAATTGGTATCGTCATCCAGGATGGTACCCACGCCCTGGTCGTCCAGAAGGACGGCGCCATTGGTGGCAGCGCTCAGGTTCAGGAAAAAACTTTCGGAGGTTTCCGACATCAGATCGCCCGTCACCTGGACGGTTACGGTCTGGCTGAGTGGGCCGCCCATGGTAAAGTTTGCGACAGTGGCCACCACCGCGGTGTAGTCACTTCCAGCGGTAGCGGTATCATCGGCCGTGTTGGCCGTTACACTGAAGGCGGTCGTATTATTGGAGCGCGTGATGGTGAAGACAAAGGCGGTATTTCCGGCATCGCCTTCTTCCATACTTACATCATTGACCGTCACATTGACCTGCGTAGGATCCAGCGCCGTAAAAGTAAAATCGTCAAGGGCGATGTAGTTCTTGCCCGCTTCGAGAATGACCGCTACCTGGGAAAGGTTTTGCCCGGCCAGCGGTGTTCCCGCAAAGGAGACCGTCGCATAATTAAAGCTACCTGGATGCGTCACATTGATCACCGCATCCAGCGTACTCCCGCCCTCCGCCAGGGTACCCCTGAAGGTGACCTGCCCATCGGACGTAGTGGTCCCGGCATCGGCCGAGAGGTAGATATCGACACTGTTCAGCTGAAAAACCAGGCCGGCCGTCGTGAGCTGAATTTCACCCACGCTCCCGGTGCCGTTGGCTTCTAAAAATTGATTGTCACCGTTGCCATTGCTGCCGCCATTGGGAAAGGTGGCAATGTTCAGGGGATTGACGGTGGTAAAAGTTGCGCCACCGCCAGAAAAAGTGTTACTCCCGACTGTTTCGGTTTCGAAGGTTTCGGTAAACTGGGCCGATAGCGCCTGACTTGCCAGCAGTAAGCAACAAGTTAAGGCAAGGCTTACAAAGCGAAAATTGATAAGTTTAGTAATCATATTTTTGGTTTTAGTAGCCTTAAAAATACAAAAAATAAAATGATCAAACCAGCAGGTAAGCCACCGCCTTGATCTCGATCAACAAATGGGGATGGGGCAATTGGTGTACCGCCACGGTCGTGCGGGTGGGACCCGTAGCGTGATCGAAGAAGGTGCCGTACACTTCATTGTAGCCCGGAAAATCTTTCATATCCACCAGGAAGGTCGTGATATCCACCAGGTGCTGCAACCCGGCGTCCATACTGGCCAGCAGGCCGCCAATGTTTTCAATGACGGCCTGCGTTTGGGCGCGAATATCCAGCTCCACCCGGCCATCGGCCTGCAAGGTCACCCCGGCGTGGGTATTGTCTGGCTGGCGGCTACTGGTACCCGACACGTAGATAAAATCGCCGACGCGCCTGACGTGCGGGTAATTGCCCAGGGGTTGGGCTTTGTCTTGAAGAACTTTGCTAGCCATCGTTGTGTATGCTTTTTGAGGTGTTACCTCCTTTTTAAAGGGCCTGTACCGCGCGCAGTACGGCTTCCAAATCCAGGTGGTCCACTTCCTCCCGGGAGACGAGGTCGAGGAGGAATTCATCCTGCCGCCGGCCTTTGCTCATCGCCTCGGCGTAAGACAATTCGGGTTTAAACGTCACCAGCGAATACTTGGAGTAGTAATCGGGGAAGCGGTCTTCCAGGATCATCTCCAGTCGCCGCTTTTTGATAAAATCCTCGTCGTCCACTTTGTCCTGCATTTCGGTAAAATTATCGATAGCCAGGTCGGCGATGGCGTTGGTATTGGTGGGGCGATGCTCAGAAAAGGCGTGAAAAATCTGCGCCCAATTGCCGTCGAATTCGTCAATAAGTTCGTCAAACACCCGCACATCTTCGAAGGCCGCGTTCATGCCCTGCCCGTAAAAGGGAACGATGGCGTGCGCCGCGTCGCCCATGATGAGCGACTTGCCGTAGGCTTCCCACGGATAGCATTTGATGGTACCCAGCGTACCCACCGGATTGGCCGCATAATCCGCATCCAGGTCAATCAGATGGGGCAAAACGTCGGCGTAGTGGGTAGCAAAAAAAGCCCGCACCTTCGCGGGCGTATCCAGGGTATTGAAACCCGCCTCCCCCTCGTAGGGGTGAAACATGGTGACCGTAAAACTCCCGTCTTCGTTCGGCAAGGCAATCATCATGTAAGCACCGCGTGGCCAAATGTGCAGGGCGTTTTTCTCAATCCGGTAGCCGCCAGTGGTCGTGGGTGGAATGCTCAGTTCCTTGTAGCCTGAGCGGAGGAAATGTTGGGAAAAATTGAACAGCAGTTTCGTCGACTGGGCCATCATACTGCGGCGTACTGCCGAGCCGGCGCCATCGGTACCAATGAGCAGGTCACCTACTACGACGTGGCTGTTGCCCTGTGCATCCAGGAAGGTGGCCGTAGCCGTCTCCAACGCTACGTGCGTACATTTTTGTTCAAAGTGGATGGTCAGGTTGGGAAAAGAATCGGCTTTGTCCAGCAAGGCCATGTTCAATCCGCCACGGGAAACCGAATTGATGTACTCGTCGTCGCGGCCACTGTAGCGCGACAGGCGCAGGTCGCCAGCTACCGAGTGGATCATGCGGCCGTGCATGGGGATGCAGTGGGTCAGCACCTCGTCTTTTAAGCCCACCCGTTCCAGGGCCATGAGTCCACGGGAGGAAAGGGCCAGGTTGATCGAGCGGCCGCCTTCCACTTCCATCTTTCGCATATCTGCCCGCTGTTCGTGCAAGCTTACCTCGTAGCCGCGCTGGGCCAGGTGGATGGCGAGAAGGGTACCACACAGGCCGGCACCGATAACCACTATTTTTTCTTGTTTAGCCATGAGCTTAGCGCAATTTTACAAAGCGTTCTTTAGAATCTCCACGAATTGAAAAACCTCCGTAAAGGTATTGTACAGGGGTACCGGTGCTACGCGGATCACATCGGGCTCCCGCCAGTCGGCAATGACACCCTGGGCACTAATCCGCTGGTACAGCGTTTTGTCGGCACCGGTCACTTGCAAAGACAGTTGGCAACCCCGCTGGGCGGAATCCCGGGGCGTAATGATTTTGACCTTACCTGCTGGCAAGGCGTCCACGAGGTACTCGAGATAACCCGTTAGCAACAATGATTTTTCCCGCAGTTGGTTCATCCCGGCTTCGGCAAAAATATCGAGGGAAGCCCGGATGGCTGCCAGGGATAAGATCGGTGGATTGCTCAGTTGCCAGGCTTCGACCCCCGGCAGGGGATCAAAGTCATCGCGCATACCAAAGCGGGTATCCTTGTTGTGTCCCCACCACCCCGTAAAGCGGGGCAGGGAACGGTCGTAGGCGTGGCGTTCGTGCACGAAGCAACCCGCCAGGCTACCCGGCCCGGAATTGAGGTATTTATAGGAACACCAGACGGCAAAATCAGCGCCACTGTCGTGCAATTCCAGGGGTACGTTGCCTGCGCCGTGGGCACAGTCGAAGCCCACCAGGCAGCCTTTGGCGTGCCCCCGGGCCGTGATGGTCTTCATGTCGAAAAACTGCCCGGTATAGTAATTGGTATTGCCCAACATAATGAGCGCGATGTGTTCGCCGTGCTGTTCGATTACCCGGTCGATATCCTCCTGGCGAATACAGGCTTCGCCGGGGCGCGCCCGCAGTTCCAGGATGGCCGTAGCCGGGTCGTAACCGTGGAATTGCACCTGGGAGCTCACCGCGTAGCGATCGGAAGGGAAAGCGTCGGCTTCGATCAGGATTTTAAACCGGTTGGCTTTAGGCCGGTAAAAAGAAACCATCATCAGGTGAAGGTTCACCGTCAGGGTGTTCATGACCACTACCTCAATGGGTTTGGCACCCACCACGGCCGCCATTTTGTCGGTCAGGAGTTCGTGGTAAGGCAACCAGGGATTGGCGGCCTGCACGTGCCCCTCTACCCCGAGGTTTTGCCAGTCGAGGAGTTCTTGTTCTACCGCTTGCCGCGTAGACTTGGGCTGCAACCCCAGCGAATTGCCGCAGAAATACAGGTAGGGCTGGCCACTGGGCTGCACGGGTAGGTGAAAGCGTTGGCGGAAGTGCCCCAGGGGGTCCTCGCGATCCAACTGTTGGGCGTAAGCCAGGTTATTGGCATAAGGAGTAGCAAGCATAGATTCCGTTAAAATAGGGCTGTTTGATAGCCACAAAATACTTAAATGTACAAAATAGCGCGGAGGAATTAATCCGGGGAATTGGTCACCTGCGGTGTTTTGGCAGCCAACCCCGTTCCCGTTATTCGTTCCCTCAACGCCTGGTTTTTATCGGCACCCAACCAGCGCAGGACGTTGCTTTCCCACATTTCCTGTTGCTGCTGCGGGGTGATGATGTGTTCGGCTACCGCCAGGTCGAGCAACTTACCGGGGTAAGACGACTGGGGTTCGCTGTCCATTTCGCCCAGGGGATACGGGTCATCGAGGCCCACCATGATCTGGTTGCTGCCCTGGTTGCGTTTGATCATCAGTTCCAGCGACAAGGTATCGTGTACCAGGGTATCAAAAAAGATGTTGG
>Ga0213861_10001176_pt1 | contig 23184 bp, 34 predicted proteins | sample PICome_4_FD_160110 | JGI IMG/M metagenome (GOLD analysis project Ga0213861, IMG submission 160110) | Coastal seawater microbial communities near Pivers Island, North Carolina, United States - PICO131 | ecosystem: Environmental > Aquatic > Marine > Coastal | place: USA: North Carolina... | reverse complement strand
TGTATAACGTCAGCAAAGAGTGAACTATTTATTAGTATGAGATAAGAGAGGGTTTTATTATATTTATAAACCTTTAAATTATCCAGTAATGGCAAAAAAGAAAAGTACAAGTGCTTTAATCAGCACCTTAAAACGTAAGACACGCAAAACTTACGGTTCAGAAGAGAAGATCAAGATTATTATTGAAGGCATACGAGGTGACACCAGTATCGCCGAGTTATGCAGAAAAGAAGGCATAAGTCAAGCAAACTACTACAAGTGGACCAAAGACTTCATGGAGGCAGGTAAAAAGCGCTTAAGTGGAGACACACTTCGTGAAGCCAACACTAGCGAAGTTGTTGCGTTAAAAGGAGAAAACCATTCTTTAAAAGAGTTGGTGGCAGAACTTTCGCTAGAAGTCCGATTTCTGAAAAAAAACTTAAATGGAGAAGGCTAAAAACCAAGAAGTATATGCATTACAGTCAAACAGAGAAATACGAGATTATACGTCTTGTAGAACAGTCTGATTTAGGGGTTTTACGAACACTTAAAGAGTTACAAGTTAATAAGACAACGTTTTATAATTGGTATAAATCGTATTCTGAAAAGGGATATGCTGGATTAGCTCGTAAACCTTCTAGCAGAGATGGTTCATGGAATAAAATTAACTCAGCTGATAGAGACAAAGTAGTTGAAATTGCTTTAGAAAGACCTGAGTTGTCACCAAGAGAAGTAGCTTGGTATATTACGGATAATTACAAATATTACATCAGTGAATCCAGTGTATATCGTATTTTAAAGGCAAATGGGCTTATATCAGTTCCTGCTTTTAGAATCATGAGTGCTTCGGATAGTTTTCATGATAAAACAACTGCTGTTAATCAAATGTGGCAAACCGATTTCACTTATTTTAAAATATTTGGCTGGGGCTGGTATTATTTATCGACCATATTAGATGATTATAGCCGTTATATCGTGACATGGAAGCTTTGCTCTACAATGAAGGCGGAAGACGTTAAGGAAACTTTAGACGAAGCCATAGCTCTGTCAGGAGTTACAGAAAAGTCAATGCCAAAGCTATTATCTGACAATGGGGCTTGCTATATATCACATGAGTTAGCAGATTACATACAAGAAAAAAGTATGAAGCATGTTAGAGGTCGTCCTCTGCATCAACAAACACAGGGAAAGATAGAGAGGTACCATCGATCAATGAAAAACATAGTCAAACTAGATAATTACTTTAGTCCTGGACAGCTAGAAGAAAAAATGAAAGAATTTGTCCAGTATTACAATTATGAAAGATACCATGAATCAATAAAAAATGTAACGCCAGCAGAAGTTTATCATGGAACAGCTGAAAGAAAACTAAAAAAGAGAAATATGACCAAAATAAATACTTTAAAAGCAAGAAAAAAACAGTATCAAAATTTTAACTTAAATTAGCGTAAACTTTATCTTATTTTTTAAGCCGAAAAGTTCAGTTTTATCTGACGACATACACTCCCATCAACTTTTAAATCCAATATCTTATTATCATAACGTTCTACCTTTTCAAGTTTATCCTGCTTTTTATGATCATATCGATATAGCGTGTTCTCTAAAGTAAAATAGATAACTCCTTCGTGGTTAACAGCATTTGCAAATTGCACTCTCAATCTAGGTTCTTCGAATTGAACCATTTTTCCATTAACGCTCAGGCCCTGCAAAGAATCTTTACTTTTTCCAAATATGAAAGTACCCGTTTCATTATCAATTATTTGGAAATCCCATTCCGTTTCCTTTTTTAATTGATTATGTTTGGTAAGCATCACATGCGGCATTGAGTATTCGTGATTATCGATAGCACTATATGAAAAACCATACTCTGAAAAATCAAATGACAGCAGATTGGATTGATTGGATTGATTGGATTGATAAACTTTAAGATTATCATTGTATTTAAACGCGCGGAATCTATTCTCGCTTAAACACCAGATTTGTCCATCCATTCCATAGGCATATATGGTGCCATCAGGGCCTTCATCTAAATGAAAAATGACGTTATTTGTCAACCCGTCTTGAACGGTAAAAGTTTTGAATTCGTAGCCATTATACCTAACCAATCCCCGATCCGTTCCAAACCAAACATACCCCTTAGCGTCTTGAATAATTTCGTAAACCTGTGAACTCGTTAGCCCATCATTCACTCCATAGTTACGGTATTGGGGTTTTAAATCATAAGCCCAAGGTTGTGAAGCAAGAATTAATAAGGAATAAAAAAGTATTTTGTGCATTTTTCGGTTCAGTCGGTATTACAAATAGAACGAAAAAATATATAACCGGGTTTGTAAAATCATTATTTATTTTTTTATCATTTAAGGTCAATTCTCGTTTAATAGAAGTCCTAATTCTTCGTTAAAAAACTAAACCTCTGAAAAAGAGCCGATATCAGAAAGTTTCAATGGAATTATTCAAATGTTCTGTTTATCAAGTTCTTAAGTATACAAATAAAAAATACGACCCATACATGAACTTCATAAGTGGTCGCAATATTTCATAAGTGGTCGACTTGTAAACCTGAGTTCGATTATTCCAGCGGTAAAAATATACTTTACAAAAGAAATCCCGCCTTGAAAATATCAAAGCGGGATTCAAAATATTGTTTCAACTTATTTTATAAAAACTTGAAATTTTTACCAGGATAATAAGCTATTGCTCCCAATTCCTCTTCAATGCGCAGCAGTTGATTATACTTTGCAACTCTATCAGATCTTGAAGCTGAACCAGTTTTAATTTGTCCCGTGTTTAAAGCTACCGCCAAGTCAGCAATTGTACTATCAGATGTTTCACCACTTCGGTGACTCATGACTGAAGTATAACCGTTACGCGTTGCCATATTTACCGAATCAATTGTCTCAGATAAAGTTCCAATTTGGTTTACTTTAATTAAAATTGAATTGGCAATTCCGTTTTGGATTCCTTGAGCTAAACGCTGCGTATTTGTGACAAATAAATCATCTCCAACAATTTGAACTTTATCACCAATAGCATCCGTCAATAATTTCCAGCCATCCCAATCATCCTCAGCTAATCCATCTTCAATCGAAACTATTGGATATTTCGCGGTCCACTCTTTCCAGAAATCAACCATTTCACTTGACGTACGCTTGTCTCCAGTTGAATCAAATACGTATTTTCCTTCCTTATAAAATTCAGACGAAGCTGCATCTAGTGCAATGTGTACATCTTCACCAGGTGTGTAACCTGCTTTTGAAATTGCCTCTAACACCACTTCAATCGCTTCTTCATTAGAACCTAAATTAGGGGCAAATCCGCCTTCATCACCAACGTTGGTGCTATGTCCTTTGCCTTTTAAAACCCCCTTTAGTGTATGAAAGATTTCTGTACCAATTTGTAAACCTTCGCTGAATGTATTCGCACCAAATGGCATCACCATAAATTCTTGAATGTCAATTTTGTTATCCGCGTGAGAACCACCATTCAAAATATTCATCATTGGAACGGGTAATGTATTTGCTCCAACTCCACCAACATATCGGTATAAAGGCATGCCCGTTTCTTGAGCAGCAGCTTTAGCAATTGCCAATGAAACTCCTAATATAGCATTTGCACCTAGTTTACTTTTATTCGCTGTTCCATCTAATGAACGCATATAATTGTCAATTGCAGCTTGATCCATTATATACTGCCCTTCTAATGCTTCGTTCAATACGGTGTTTACATTGTTAACCGCTTTTTGAACTCCTTTTCCTAAATAGTAACCTTCATCTCCATCTCTTAATTCAACCGCCTCATGTATTCCTGTAGAAGCTCCTGAGGGAACCGCAGCACGACCCAACACTCCATTTGATGTAAATACATCTACTTCTACCGTTGGATTTCCTCTAGAATCTAAAATTTGTCTGGCACTGATTTTAGCTATATAACTCATATTTTCAAAGTTTCAATGTTCAATGTGCAATGCGCTGCCCTGAGTTTACCGAAGGGTGCAATTTTTCCAGCTTCAATGCTCAAATTAAAAAAATTATTATTACTAATTGATCATTGTTAATCGTCTAATTCATGTTTTCAATAAACTGATCAAATAAATATCTTGAATCATGCGGTCCGGCAGAAGCTTCAGGGTGGTATTGTACTGAAAAGACTTTTCGACCTTTTAATCGAATTCCGGCTACTGAATCATCATTTAAATGAATATGTGTAAGTTCTACGTTGTTTGATTTGTCGATTGAATCTTTTGAAACTACAAAACCGTGGTTTTGAGATGTCACTTCTCCTTTACCCGTAATAAGGTTTTTTATAGGATGATTGATACCTCGGTGCCCGTTGTGCATTTTCTCAGTCGCTAATCCTTGACTTAATGCCAATACTTGATGGCCTAAACAGATTCCAAAAATTGGAATATTGCTGTCCACCATTTCTTTCACATTAGACACCACATTATTCATTGCTGAAGGATCTCCAGGTCCGTTTGATAACATTATACCATCTGGATTGAATGTTTTTAAATCAGCTAAACTTGAATCAACCGGAAAAACTTTTACTTGACATCCTCTCTCGACCAAACAATTTACGATATTCCTTTTCACCCCTAAATCTAACAGGGCAACTTTTTTTGCTGCACTATCTTCACCAACAACGTATGATTCTCTCGTACTCACTTTTGATGAAAGTTCAAGTCCTTCCATTGAAGGAACTGTTTTCAATTTTTCAGCAAGTACGGTGATGTCCAATTCATCTGAAGAAATAATAGCGTTCATAGCTCCTTTATCTCTGATATGACGAACTAAAGCACGTGTATCAACGTCCGAAATACCAACTACTCCGTCGTCTTCCATAAAATTCTGTAATGAATCTGTACCAGAGTCACGCGAATACATGGATGAAAACTTTTTAGTCACTAAACCAGCTATTTTGACTGAATCAGATTCAACTTCATCTTCATGCACACCGTAGTTTCCAATGTGTGCCGTAGTCATAATTAAAATTTGCTTACAATAAGAAGGATCAGTGAATACTTCTTGATACCCCGTCATACCTGTGTTGAATGCTATTTCGCCAGATGTTGTACCGATTTTCCCGATTCCGCGTCCATGAAAAACTGTTCCATCTTCTAATAATAATACTGCTGGTTGGTGCTCCATTTTTTATGTTTTACGCAAACGTTTGTTGCTTGATGATTATCGGAAAGCAAATTTAAGATTAATAAAAGCATCAAACTAACAATGTTTATAATTTGTTATAAACGTTAACAAAATTTGATTGAATTGGCTAGAGTTTTTTATTTGATTACTAAAACTTAATATCTAAATCTAATCGGATTCGATCACCATTCTCTTTGGAAATACCAGTAGCCACAAGTTGTTCAACTTTATAATAATTTAATTTTAAAACAAAGTTTTTTCGAATCGCATAACCTGCGGTAAAACGAATGCCTTGAAAGTTGGTTAATCTTCCATCAGGAGAGCCATTACCTGAATAATCCCAACGTGCCCAGTCGTTTTGCGTAAAATAATCAACTGCGGCAAATGATTCCATTCGACCATACGTGGCCATTATTAACCAGTCATTGCGCTCTTTTAATCGTCCGTAAGACACTGAAGTAGTATAACCAAAGCGCTCATTTTTCATGTTATTTGGAATATTCGCATCTTGCCCATAATCAAGTAGATTATTGTAATAATCGAAAGTGAACTTTAGTTTTTGATTCTTTAATAAAGCACCGTTCATACTTACATTCAAAATTCCGTAGTTCATTTCATAGGTTTGAAAACCATCTGGAATGTCACTTATTTTATTTAAATAATAAAATGCAGGATTTATATTTAGGCGTTTATTAAAGAATGAACTTGTAATTTGTACCCCTTGAAAATAGGAGTCCATATCCAAAGATCCGCCGCTTGCTCGGAGTACAAAATGACCGGCACTTACACCAAGGCTTGAGATAAATTCCGACTCAAAACTAAATTTTTTCTTCACAAAAATTCCTTCAGGACAAACGTGGTCACTCCAAAATAATTGGTTATTCTTTTTAAAAGGAAAATCGTCCTTACCAAGCGTTAACCTAAAACCATTTTTCTCGATTTTAAAGTATAGCTTATAAATCCCAAACGGTAAAAGTCCATTATCAGCAAAACCATTCCCTAATGTTAATTGCGGATCCTGTTGTTTATTTAATAATCCAGTTCGGATATTAACTCCGAAATAACTCCAAGAATTAATTTGATAGGCAAAGCCAGTTCTCAATCTGTATCTTAAACGTGTTCGATCCGTTCTAAAACTGCCATCAGATTTTTGTGAATTCCAATCATGTTCGATTCTAAATCTGAAATCACCTGTAAAAGCTATTCTGCTTAGAATAGAGCCTTTTTTTGACGTTAAATTTTGGGCATAGCCAGCCGTCAAAAATGAAATAAAAAAGCATAGTACGGTAAACTGCTTCATATAAAAATGATAGTTCCGTAAATATACTCTACTTTATTGTAAACGAAATGATAAACATCATAATAAAAGATGTGATTATCAATCCGATTAAAATCCTAAAGATTTAAGAAGGTCTAAAAAATAGTGGTTTTGACTTATGAAATACTAGGTTGCTATGTTTTGAATCTCATTTTTCCTTGGCGTTGAAAAGAAACTTCGAATCTTCAATCAGTATTTCAAATATGGATTCTATTATGTTGGTCGGTTCAATGATGTCACCAATCCACAATTACGCTTCAAATTTGGGATAGACTTTTTGAATACGTTTACTAATAAATGGAGTTGGTAGCGGCTGAGGATTGAATTTCTAAATGCAAGTATGCGTTAATTACGCATTTGATTCTAGCGTTTATAAGCATAAAAAAAGCCCTTTAGTAAATATACCAAAGGGCTTTTCAAATATAATTGTAGTGTGATTTACTCTTCTTCTTTCTTCGCTTCAACTGCTTTTGCAGCTCCACCAGATTTACCACCTCTTCTAGATCTTCTAGTCGTTTTCTTCGTTGTTTCAGTTCCGTAGATTTCGTTGAAATCAACTAATTCGATCATACACATTTCGGCATTATCACCTAAACGCTTTCCAGTTCTTATGATTCTTGTATAACCACCGGGGCGATCACCCACTTTAGGAGCAACTTCTCTGAATAATTCAGTTACCGCATACTTGTTTCCAAGCACTTTAAAAGCTAATCTTCTGTTGTGAGTAGAATCCGTTTTTGACTTCGTGATTAATGGCTCAACAACACTTCTTAAAGCTTTTGCTTTTGCAAGCGTTGTGTTAATTCTTTTGTGCTCGATTAATGAAGCTGACATGTTAGAAAGCATAGCTTTTCTGTGTGCCGTTTTTCTACCTAAGTGGTTGAATTTTTTACCGTGTCTCATAATTTTAAGTTATTAGATGTAGATCACTCGCGGCGCTCGTTTTTAGATGTTAGACTCAACCTGCGTTTCATCTTCCCTCTATTTCTATCATCTTCATCTGGACCTTTTTTAGTACCCAGACGTTGTTAATACTAACCTTAATTTTTGTTTTTACTTCCATCACAAGGATTTTTGGAAGTGAAAGCGACCTTTGAATACCTCACGGTGCTTTCAATATTTTACTTTGATCCCAACATTTAAGCGGGGCACAAAGATAGTATTTTTTGTTAATTAAGAATCCCAACCAAAAAAATGATCGGGATTCTTATTATTTTTTCACCAGTCAATGAACCCAGAGGCGCTCAAAGGGTGGTTTTACTCTTTGTCTAATTTGTATTTAGAAACATTCATTCCAAAAGCTAAACCTTTAGCTTCAACTAAGTCTTCTAACTCAGTTAATGATTTCTTTCCGAAGTTTCTGAATTTCAATAAGTCATTTTTGTTATAAGAAACTAAATCACCTAATGTTTCAACGTCAGCTGCTTTTAAGCAGTTCAATGCTCTTACTGAAAGGTCCAAATCAACCAATTTAGATTTAAGCAATTGACGCATGTGCAATGAAGTCTCATCAAACTCTTCTGTTTCAGATTTGATTTCAGTATCCAACGTAATTCGCTCATCAGAGAACAACATGAAGTGGTGAATTAAAATCTTTGCTGCTTCTTGTAAAGCATCCTTTGGAGTAATTGATCCATCAGATTGAATATCGAAAACTAATTTTTCGTAATCTGTTTTTTGCTCAACACGGTAATTTTCAACTGTGTATTTTACGTTTTTGATCGGTGTAAAGATTGAATCTATTGAGATCGTTCCAAAAGATGCGTTAGCACTTTTGTTTTCATCAGCAGGTAAATAACCTCTTCCTTTAACGATCTCAATTTCCATGTTAAATTTCACACTTGGCTCCATTTTGCAAATCACCATATTTGGATTTAACACTTGGAATGCAGTTGTGAATTTCCCTATGTCACCAGCTGTTAAAGTATCTTGACCAGAAACTGATACAATTACTTTTTCAGAATCAGTTCCTTCGATTTGTTGTTTGAAACGTACTTGTTTCAAGTTCAAAATAATCTCAGTTACGTCATCTACCACACCTTTGATTGTAGAGAATTCGTGATCAACACCTTCGATCTTTACAGATGCAATTGCGAAACCTTCTAATGAAGAAAGTAAAATTCTTCTTAAAGCATTACCAATAGTTACACCATATCCTGGTTCTAAAGGTCTGAACTCGAATTGACCGTGAAAGTCATCCGATTCAATCATTATTACTTTATCCGGTTTCTGAAAATCTAGAATAGCCATGTTTTATCTTCTTTTTTAATTGAATTGAGGTTGCGCGGTTTACTTGCTTGAAGACGCGGTAAGTCGACCCTTTGGCCACAATCCAATGTGTTTATTTATTTAAATTCTTTAATCAGAGTCGTACCCTAATTCAATGATTATTTCGAGTAAAGCTCAACGATCAATTGTTCCTTGATGTTTTCAGGAATCATTTCTCTAGTTGGTTTGTTCACGAAACGACCTTCCATTGCTGATGGATTCCAATCTAACCAATCAAAGCTATTTGCGCTTGCTGCGATAGCAGAACTAATTGCTTCTAAAGATTTAGATTTTTCTCTTACCGCTACAACATCACCTTCTTTTAAAGTATAAGATGGGATATTTACGATTTCACCATTCACTGTAATGTGTCTGTGTCCAACTAATTGTCTAGCGCCTCTTCTTGTATTAGAAACTCCTAAACGATAAACTGTGTTATCTAATCTAGACTCACAAAGGATTAACAAGTTTTCACCTGTAATACCTTTCATACGTGATGCTTTTTTGAACAAGTTAGAGAATTGCTTTTCCAAAATACCATAAGTATATTTTGCTTTTTGCTTTTCCATCAACTGAACTGAATATTCAGATTGCTTACCTCTTCTTTTGTTCGGTCCGTGTTGTCCTGGTCCGTAATTTTTTCTTTCCAATGCTTTATCAGCTCCAAAAATTGGGTCTCTAAACCTTCTTGCAATTTTTGATGTTGGTCCTGTGTATCTTGCCATTTCTGTTTGTTTTCGATCTGTGGTTATAGGATTGTGCCTTTACTTTAAAGGTTGCCTTGTACCAATGGTCTTATTGTTAATTAAACTCTTCTTCTTTTTGGTGGTCTACAACCGTTGTGCGGCATAGGTGTAACATCAATGATTTCAGTTACTTCAACACCACAATTATGTACTGCTCTAATCGCAGATTCTCTTCCAGAACCTGGTCCTTTTACGTATACTTTTACTTTTCTTAAACCGAGATCATGTGCTTCTCTTGCACAATCTTCAGCTGCAACTTGCGCTGCATAAGGAGTGTTCTTTTTAGAACCTCTAAATCCCATTTTACCTGCAGAAGACCAAGAAATAACTTGTCCTGCGTTGTTTGTCAATGAGATGATGATGTTATTGAATGAAGCTTGGATATGCGCTTGGCCTACTGCTTCAACTTTAACACTTTTCTTTTTTACTTTACCTGCTTTTGCCATAGTAATTTTTATTTGACCTTGTTGTCTTTAATGGACATTAACTTAGTTATCTAGGATGTTGAGATTGCGAACAATTCGCGTTTTGAGAATCTTAATCCTCTCAATTTTTCTCTTTTTCCTGAGCTAAACGTCAATCCAGACTTACGGTCTGATCAATTATTTAGTTGCTTTCTTTTTGTTTGCAACAGTTTTTCTTCGCCCTTTACGAGTTCTAGAGTTGTTTTTAGTACGTTGACCTCTTAACGGAAGACCAGCTCTATGTCTGATTCCCCTGTTACAACCAATGTCCATCAAACGTTTAATGTTCAATTGTACTTCTGAACGAAGTGCTCCTTCAACTTTCATTTCAGCAACGGCAGCACGTATTGTACCAGCTTGCTCATCTGTCCAGTCTTGAACTTTAATGTTTGCGTCCACGCCACAGTCTTCTAAAACTTTAGCAGCAGTACTATTACCTATTCCGTAGATATAGGTTAAACTGATTACACCTCTTTTGTTCTTAGGTATATCTATTCCAGCGATTCTAGCCATAATTCTTTACAGTTTAGAGATTCGAGCAAGAGGACTGAGGTGATTTAGTCACACTCATTACTCCAAACTCAAACTCATTTTATCCTTGTCTTTGTTTAAATTTCGGGTTCTTTTTGTTTATTACATAAACTTTCCCGTGTCTCTTAACGATCTTACAATCTGCTGATCGTTTCTTTACAGATGCTCTTACTTTCATTTCTTTACTTATTTATATCTGTATGTAATGCGTCCCTTTGATAAATCATAAGGAGACATTTCTAACTTTACTTTATCTCCAGGTAGAATTTTAATGTAGTGCATTCTCATTTTACCTGAAATGTGAGCGGTAATGGTATGTCCATTTTCTAACTCAACTCTAAACATTGCATTTGACAATGCTTCTATTATTGTTCCGTCTTGTTCTATTGAAGCTTGTTTAGCCATAATAACTTATATCACGTTTCCAATTGGTTTCTCTCCTCTTCTTCCACGTATGGATCCACCTTCCATCAATCCGTCGTAATGTCTGTTTAACAAGTACGTTTCGATTTGCTGCAAAGTATCTAATACAACACCTACCATAATTAACATAGACGTTCCACCCATAAACATTGCAAATCCATCACCCACACCGAATAACATGGCAAAGGCAGGAATAATTGCAATTGCTGCTAACATTAATGAACCTGGCAAAGTAATTCTTGAAAGAATATTATCTAAGAAGTCTGCTGTTTCAGATCCTGGTTTAACACCTGGAACGAAACCACCGTTTCTTTTCAAGTCATCTGCAATTTGCTTTGGATTAATCGTGATTGCCGTATAGAAATACGTAAAGATGATAATCATTAAAGCAAATACAAAGTTGTACCAAAATCCTTTAAAGTCGGCCAATACTCCAATGAAGGAATTTTCACCTAACATAGCCGGAACGGTCATGATCGCTTGCGCAAAGATAATTGGCATTACACCAGAAGCATTTACCTTCAAAGGAATATAACTTCTTGATGATTGTTCCAATCCTTGTCCGCCTTGTCCAACTACTTTTTTAGCATAGTTAATTGGAACACGACGCACGCCCTGCACAATGAGCACGGTTATCATGATTATTGCAAAGAAGACCAGCATTTCCACGATAAACATGAAGATTGATCCTGATCCTTCCATTCTTTGAGTAAACTCAGAAAACACTGAACTAGGGAATCGAGCTAAGATTCCAACTGTAATTAATAGCGAAATACCATTACCAATTCCTTTGTCTGTAATCCTTTCACCCAACCACATGGCAAACATAGTACCTGCAATTAATAAAGTAATACACGTTACCCACCACATAACACTATCTGGATCAACAGCACCACCTCTACTAATGACATACATGGAAATGTAAGACGGCGCTTGGAATGCACAAATTGCAATAGTCAAAAAACGAGTATACCCGTTAATCTTTCTTCTACCGCTTTCTCCTTCTTTCTGCATTTTCTGTACAACAGGAACTGCCATGCCTAATAACTGCATAATAATTGATGCAGAGATATAAGGCATAATTCCTAAGGCCATAATAGATGCTTGCGAGAATGCTCCACCGGCAAATAAGTCTAGTAAACCAACTAGGCCTGCTTCACCATCCCCACTACTTGCAACTGCTAAGGCTTTTTGATCCACCCCTGGAAGTACAATGAACGAACCTATTCGATAGATTAGGATTAACCCAAGAGCTATTCCTATTCTATTTCGAAGTTCTTCAACCTTCCAAATGTTTTTTATTGTTTCTATAAATTTTTTCATTAGAGGTGTTTGTTAGGATTAAACAGTTTCTACACTACCGCCAGCAGCTTCAATTGCAGCTTTTGCTGATGCAGAAAAGCCATTTGCTGATACCTTAAGTGATGCTTTTAATTCTCCTCTTCCTAAAACTTTTACCAAATCGTTTTTAGATGCTAATCCGTTTTCACGAATCACTTCTAAATTAACCTCAGAGATTTTCAATTTGTCAACAAGCGTTTGCAATGTATCTAAGTTGATTCCTTTATACTCAACACGATTCATGTTGGTAAAACCAAATTTAGGTACACGTCTTTGAAGTGGCATTTGTCCCCCTTCGAATCCAACCTTACGGCTATATCCAGAACGTGACTTTTGACCTTTGTGTCCTCTTGTTGCAGTACCACCGTAACCAGAACCTTGACCTCTACCGATTCGCTTAACGCTTTTCGTTGATCCGTCTGCCGGTGTAATATTATTTAAATTCATTTTGCTAATGATTATATAATTCTTACTCAATTATTTCTAACATGTGAGAAACTTTTCTTACCATCCCAATAACTTGCGGAGTAGCTTCTTTCTCAATGATTTGGTTTAATTTTCTAAACCCTAATGCTTCAATCGTTGCCTTTTGATCTTTTGGACGATTAATCGCACTTTTTACTTGCTTAATTTTAATAGTAGCCATAATGCAATTTATTAACCGTTAAAAACTTTATCCAATGAAACTCCTCGGTCGTGAGCAACTTGAACAGCATCTCTCATATGAACTAATGCGTCAATTGTTGCTTTTACAACATTGTGAGGGTTCGAAGAACCTTGTGATTTTGCCAAAATATCTGTAATACCTGCACTTTCAAGAACCGCACGCATTGCACCACCTGCAATAACACCTGTACCATGAGAAGCTGGTCTTAAGAAAACACGAGCGCCTGAATACTTTCCTTTTTGAACATGAGGAACTGTACCATTAATAATTGGCACACGAATCAAGTTTTTCTTTGCATCATCCACACCTTTAGAAATTGCTTCCACAACTTCTTTCGCTTTTCCAAGCCCGTGACCAACAACACCTTCTTCGTTGCCTACTACAACCACAGCTGAGAAAGTAAAAGTACGTCCACCTTTAGTAACTTTTGTTACACGGTTTAACGCAACTAACTTATCTTTTAATTCTAGATCAGTTGATCTAACTATCTTTGCTTTCATCTTTCTTAAAATTTTAGTCCACCTTCTCTAGCACCGTCAGCAAGTGACTTTACTCTTCCGTGATATTGGTAACCATTTCTATCAAATACAACTGCAGATACGCCTGCTTTCACTGCTTTTTCAGCAAGATCTTTTCCAATGATCGCTGCTACTTCGGATTTTGATTTTCCATCTGTAGCAGTGTTCTTGTATGAAGATGCTGAAGCCAAAGTGATCCCTTGGATATCATCAATTACCTGCGCATAGATTTGCTTGTTTGATCTAAACACGCTCAATCTAGGTTGTTCTGAAGTTCCGAAAACATTTTTTCGAATTCTTCTTTTTATTTTTGCTCTTTTTGCAACTTTATCTAAAGCCATAATATCAATTATTTCGCAGCTGATTTACCAGCTTTTCTTCTAATAAACTCATCAGAGTATCTAATTCCTTTTCCTTTATAAGGTTCTGGCTTTCTTAAAGATCTAATCTTTGCAGCCACCTGACCCAACAATTGCTTGTCGTGAGACTCTAATGTTACAATTGGTGCTTTACCCTTTTGAGTATCCGCAATCAATTTAATTTCGGTAGGTAATTCGATAACTACTGGGTGAGAAAAGCCAATAACCATTTCTAGTTTTTGACCATTAGCCACCGCTCTATAACCGACACCATGGAATTCTAATTTCTTAGACCATCCTTTTGAAACACCTTCAATCATATTAGAAACAAGTGCGCGGTATAAACCGTGCTTAGCTCTTGTATCTTTGTGATCAGAAGAACGCTCAAAAGTTAGCGTATTTCCATCTTGTTTAATTGTAACACTCGGGTCTATATCTTGTGTCAATTCCCCCTTTGATCCTTTTACAGTAATTGAGTTTGCTTCAATTTTGATTACAACTCCGTCTGTAACAGTAACCGGTGCATTTCCAATTCTAGACATAACTTAAATTTCTTTACTTTTTTTAATAAACGTAACAAAGTACTTCGCCGCCAATTTTTTCTTTTCTCGCTTCTTTGTCAGAGATAACTCCTTTAGAAGTAGAAAGAATTGCGATTCCTAAACCATTTAATACACGCGGCAATTCGTTAGCACCAGCATATTTTCTTAAACCTGGAGAACTAATTCTTTCGATTTTTTTGATTGCTGGAGAATCGTTTACGTATTTCAAAGCGATTTTGATGATACCTTGTTTACCATCTTCTTCGAATTTGTGACTAAGGATATAGCCTTTATCTTCTAAAATCTTAGTGATTTCTTTTTTAATTCCTGAAGAAGGAATTTCGACAACCTTGTGTCGTGCTGCTTGCGCATTTCTAACTCTCGTTAAAAAATCTGCTATTGGATCTGTATACATTATTTATTTGTTAAGACTTGAGACCACACTATATGCGCAATCTTAGTTTCTATTTAAAAATTCTTTTTTACCAGCTCGCTTTTCTGATTCCTGGTATTTTACCAGACAATGCCATTTCTCTGAACGTTACCCTAGAAATTCCAAATTGTCTCATATAACCCCTTGGACGTCCAGTCAAACCACATCTGTTATGAACTCTAATTTGCATTGAGTTCTTTGGTAATTTTTGTAATGCCATCATAGCATCCCAATCACCTTCATTTGCAGCTGTTCTAAGCTCAGCTCTTTTGTCAGCATATTTTGCAGCCATTCTGATTTTCTTGCGCTGCTTCGCTTTCATTGATTCTTTAGCCATCTTCTCTTAGTTTTTTACGAATGGAAAACCAAACTCTTTCAATAACGCTTTACCTTCCTCATCAGAAGATGTGCTGGTTACGAAAGTGATATCCATACCAAATATTTTGTTCACTTTATCAATATCAATTTCAGGGAAAATGATGTGTTCTTTGATACCCATGTTGAAATTACCGGTACCGTCAAAACCACTTGCTTTCACTCCTCTAAAATCTCTAGTTCTTGGTAAAGCAATATTGATAAGACGGTCTAAAAATTCATACATTTTATAACCTCTCAACGTTACCTTCACTCCTACAGGCATCCCTTTTCTCAATTTGAAATTTGAGATATCCTTTTTAGAGTTTCTAGATATTGCTTTTTGACCAGCGATCAATGACATATCACTCATTGCTGATTCGATCAATTTTTTGTCTGAAATTGCATCACCAACTCCCTGGCTTAATACAATCTTTTCGAGTTTAGGCACTCTCATTACCGATTTAAAACCAAACTGTTCTTGCAAACTTTTGGAAATCTCGTTAGCGTACTGTACTCTTAGTCTTGGTGTATAGCTCATTATTTAACTACCTCCCCGTTCTTTTTTAAAAATCTTACTAATTTACCATTTTCGTCGGTTTTTCTTCCAACTCGGGAAGCAACACCATTAACGACAAGCATTACGTTGGAAATATGAATTCCAGCTTCTGCTTCTTCAATACCACCTTGTGGATTAGCTGCACTTGGCTTAACATGTTTTTTCACCATGTTAGCACCCTCAACAATCACACGATTTTTCTTTCTATCGACTAGAAGGATCTTACCCTCTACCCCTTTAGAAGTGCCGCTAAGGACTTTTACAATGTCATCCTTTTTGACGTGTAGTTTCTTTTGCATTTTCTTAATTTTTAAAGTACCTCAGGTGCTAATGACACAACTTTCATGTACTGCTTATCTCTTAACTCACGAGCGACAGGTCCAAAAATACGTGTACCTCTCATCTCACCAGCTTCGTTTAACAACACCACTGCATTGTCATCAAATCTTACATACGAACCGTCCGCACGTCTGATTTCTTTCTTTACTCTGACGATAACTGCTTTAGCAACTTGTCCTTTTTTTACGCCACCCGCTGGGATTGCGCTTTTAACAGTTACAACAATTTTATCACCAACTGAAGCGTATCTACGTTTGGTACCTCCTAAAACTCGGATACACAAAACTTCTTTTGCTCCACTGTTGTCAGCTACTGATAATCTACTTTCTGCCTGAATCATTGTGTCCTATTTAGCTCTTTCGATAATTTCTACTAATCTCCAACACTTATTTTTACTAAGTGGTCGTGTCTCCATGATACGAATAGTATCACCTTCGTTACACTCATTTTTTTCGTCGTGGGCGACAAATTTAGTAGTTTTTTTTACGAACTTACCATATTTCTCGTGTTTTACTTTACGCTCAACAGAAACAACAACAGATTTCTCCATTTTACTGCTGGTTACCACACCAATACGTTCTTTTCTTAAATTTCTTTTTTCTTCCATTATAGAAAGTCTTTATTAAATAAAAAGCATTAAGCGCTAAGCTCTCTACTTTTTAGTTCAGTTTTTAAACGAGCGATTGTTTTACGCCCCTCTCTAATTTGAATTGGATTTTCCAATTGCGAAACGGCGTGCGAAAGTAACAATTTTTCGTGTTGTTCCGTTGCATCTGCGAATTTCTCTTTAAGATCTTCCAAAGACAGTTCTCTTATTTCCGTAGCTTTCATCTAATTATATTATTTGTTTATGACCAAGATGAATGATTATACGTAATCTTTTCTGACTACGAACTTGCATTTTAACGGAAGTTTTTGAGCAGCTAGACGCATTGCTTCACGCGCTGTCTCTAAATCAACTCCTTCTGCTTCAAACAAGATTCTACCTGGTCGAACCACTGCTACCCAGTGGCTAGGTGCACCTTTACCTTTTCCCATCCGTACCTCAGCTGGCTTAGCTGTAATTGGTTTGTCTGGAAAAACGCGAATCCAAACTTTACCTTCTCTCTTCATGTATCGAGTAACGGCAATACGTGAAGCTTCGATTTGTCTAGATGTAAGCCATCCTGGCTCAAGCGACTTTAATCCAAAAGATCCGAATGCAATCTGGCTTCCTCTTTGAGCAAGGCCAGTGTTTCTTCCTTTTTGAGCTTTTCTAAATTTTGTTCTTTTCGGTTGTAACATTCTATAATGCTTTAACTAATTATTTTCTTCTGTTCTGAAACTTAGGACTTCTCTTTCCGCCTTTTTTCTGTTGTAGTCCAACATTTGGAGAAAGATCTCTTTTACCATAAACTTCACCTTTACAAATCCATACTTTGATTCCGATACGACCGTAAGTTGTGTGAGCCTCAGCTAACGCATAGTCAATATCTGCTCTGAAAGTATGTAATGGGGTTCTTCCATCTTTGTACATTTCATTTCTTGCCATCTCAGCACCGTTTAAACGACCACTGATTTTAACTTTGATTCCTTCAGCACCCATTCTCATAGTTGACTGAATTGACATTTTAATTGCACGACGGAAAGAGATTCTTCCTTCAATTTGTCTTGCAATACTGTCAGCAACCAATTTCGCATCCAATTCAGGTCTTTTAATTTCAAAGATGTTAATTTGAACCTCTTTACCTGTAATCTTCTTCAACTCTTCTTTTAGTTTGTCAACTTCTTGACCACCTTTTCCGATAATTACTCCCGGACGAGCCGTGTTGATAGTTACTGTAACAAGTTTAATTGTACGTTCGATAATAATTTTAGAGATGCTCGCTTTTGCAAGACGCGCATTTAAGTATTCTCTAATTTTATGATCTTCAACAATTTTAGCAGAATAGTCATTTCCACCAAACCAGTTTGATTCCCATCCTTGGATGAATCCCAATCTATTTCCTATTGGATTAGTCTTTTGTCCCATTCTTAATTTGTTTTTACACTATCAACAACGATAGTAGTGTGATTTGATCTTTTTCTAATTCTGTGTGCGCGACCTTGAGGTGCAGGTTGAATTCTTTTCAACATTCCAGCAACATCAACTCTTACTTCTGAAACGATTAACGTTTCATCTTCCAAGTTTTTGTCTTCGTTCTTTTGTTCCCAGTTCGCGATAGCTGAACGTAACAATTTTTCTAAACGACCTGCTGCTTCTTTTGAATTGTGTGATAAAATATTCAACGCTTTATTCACTTCAACTCCTCTTACGAGGTCAGCCACTAAACGCATTTTGCGTGCAGTAATTGGACAGTCATTCAACTTTGCGATAGCAATTTTTGATTTTGCTTCTTTAAGTTGTTCTGCTTTTAATCTTTTTCTAGCTCCCATTGTATCCTATGTTAGACTATTATTTTTTCTTCTTTTTGTCCGCGTGACCTCTAAAGGTTCTAGTCGGAGCAAATTCACCTAATTTATGACCAACCATATTTTCAGTTACATAAACCGGAATAAATTTGTTCCCGTTGTGAACTGCGATAGTTAATCCAACAAAGTCAGGCGTGATTGTTGAAGGTCTTGACCAAGTTTTAATCACAGCTTTCTTTTGTGACTCTTGTGCTTCTTCTACTCTTTGCATTAACTTGTAATGAACAAAAGGTGGTTTTTTTAATGATCTACTCATGCCTTAATTATTTCTTACGCTTTTCAATTATATACTTCGAAGAGTACTTTTTCTTAGATCTAGTCTTGTATCCTTTAGCCGGCATACCGTTTCTTGATCTAGGGTGTCCTCCAGATGATTTACCTTCACCACCGCCCATTGGGTGATCCACAGGGTTCATTACAACACCTCTTACTCTAGGTCTTCTTCCTTTCCATCTTGAACGTCCAGCTTTACCAGACCTTGTTAACATGTGCTCTGCATTAGAGACAGTTCCGATCGTTGCTAAGCAAGTTGTAAGGATCATTCTAGTTTCTCCTGAAGGTAATTTAACCGTTGCGTATTTTCCTTCACGTGCTTGAAGCTGAGCATAAGAACCAGCACTTCTTGCGATTGCTGCACCTCTACCTGGCTTTAATTCAATGTTGTGAATGATTGTACCCAATGGAATATCACTCAAGTATAAAGTATTACCAATTTCTGGCTCTATATCTTTTCCTGAACTGATAATCGCTCCAACAGCCAATCCTTCTGGATGAATGATGTAACGTTTTTCTCCATCAGCATAAAACAATAATGCGATTCGAGCAGATCTATTTGGATCATATTCAACAGCCTTTACCGTAGCAGGGATGCCAAATTTTTCTCTTTTAAAATCTACAATTCTATATTTCTTTTTGTGACCACCACCTAAATATCTCATGGTCATCTTTCCGGTGTTATTTCTACCGCCGGATCTGCTTTTCGTTGCCAATAATGATTTCTCTGGCGAAGACTTTGTGATTTCTGCGAAATCATTCGCAATCTTATGTCTTTGCCCTGGTGTAATCGGCTTTAATTTTCTAACTCCCATTTTCTTAAATGTCTTTGTACAAGTCAATACTTTCTCCTGAAGCTACTGAAACTACCGCCTTTTTCCAGATCGGCTTAGTTTGTTCAGCAACACCTCTTGAAGTATATTTTCTTTTAGGTTTACCTCCACCATAAGTCATGGTACGAACGTTTTCTACTGTGACACCATAAATCTTCTCAATAGCGTCTTTAATTTCCAATTTGTTAGCTCTTCTGTTAACTACGAAAGAATATCTGTTGTTTAGTTCACTATCCAACGTTGCTTTCTCTGTTAGCAAAGGCTTTTTTATCATACTGTTCATCTCTTCTGCTATTAATTTAGTATGGTTTCAATTTTTGCAACAGCACCTTCAACAATAACTACTTTATTAGCATTTAATATTTCGTATGTGTTTAAGCTATCCGCGGTAACAACATTTGCACCTTGAATATTACGAGCTGATAGGTATACGTTTTTATTGTTTTCAGGCAATACAAACAATACTTTCTCATATGCAATACTCATGTCTGACATGATGTTCATGAAATTCTTAGTTTTCACGTCACTCAAGTCCATGTTGTTTACAACGATAATGTTGTTCTCTTTTGCTTTATAAGTCAAGGCAGACTTTCTAGCCAAACGCTTCAATTTCACATTTAATTTGAAATCGTAGTTTCTTGGTCTAGGTCCAAATACACGACCACCGCCTCTAAAGACTGGTGATTTAATGCTTCCTGCACGTGCAGTACCTGTTCCTTTTTGCTTTTTGATCTTACGCGTACTTCCAGCGATATCGGCTCTTTCTTTTGATTTGTGCGTTCCTTGTCTTTGCGCAGCTAAATATTGCTTTACATCCAAGTAGATCGCATGATCATTAGGTTCGATACCATAGATAGAATCAGTCAGCGTAACCTTCGCGGCAGTTTCCTTACCTTTAATGTCTACAACTTTAATATCCATCTTATTTCTTAATTATTACGTAAGAACCTTTAGCACCAGGAACGGATCCTTTTACTATAATTAAATTCTTATCAGTTAAAACTTTTAATATTTGAAGGTTTGGTTGAGTTACGCGAACGTTACCCATTTGGCCTCCCATTCTCATTCCTTTGAATACTCTCGCAGGATAAGAAGCTGCACCAATTGATCCTGGCGCTCTTAATCTGTTATGTTGACCGTGAGTTGCTTGACCAACACCACCAAATCCGTGACGTTTTACAACCCCTTGAAATCCTTTACCTTTTGATGTACCAACTACATCTACAAAAGTATTTTCCTCAAAAATATCAACATTGACAACATCTCCTAAGCTCAAATCGCTAAAGCCATCAAACTCAACCATTTTTGACTTTGGTGTAGTTTTAGCTTTTTTGAAATGTCCTTGAAGACCGGCTGATGTGTTCTTTTCACGTTTGTCTCCAAACGCTAACTGAACAGCACTATAGCCGTCTTTTTCTTCGGTTTTCACTTGTGTTACTACACAAGGACCAGCCTCTAACACTGTGCATGGCGTTGCCTTGCCCTCGGCACTGTAGATGCTAGTCATTCCGATTTTCTTTCCAATAATCCCTGGCATACTTAATTTATTACTTGTTAAACTTTAATTTCAACGTTAACTCCACTTGGCAATTCTAATTTCATTAGTGCATCAACTGTTTTAGATGAAGAGCTATAAATGTCTATCAATCTTTTATAAGCTGACAATTGAAATTGTTCTCTTGCCTTTTTATTTACGTGTGGTGATTTTAACACCGTGTAAATTCTTTTGTGCGTAGGTAAAGGAATTGGTCCGCTTACTACAGCGCCAGTCGCTTTAACCGCTTTTACAATCTTTTCAGCAGACTTGTCTACTAAGTTGTGATCGTAAGACTTTAATTTTATTCTAATTTTTTGGCTCATTTTTCTGGCTCTTTATTATGCTTCAACTTTACCTTTAACTTTCTTAATCACTGCTTCAGCAATGTTCTTCGGAGTAGTTGCGTAATGCGAAAACTCCATTGTAGATGTTGCTCTACCCGAAGACAATGTTCTTAGTGTAGTTACATATCCAAACATTTCTGAAAGTGGAACATCAGCTTTTACGATTTTTGCTCCAGAGCGATCGTCCATTCCGTTGATCTGACCTCTACGCTTATTTAAATCTCCAACGATATCTCCCATGTTTTCTTCAGGTGTTACTACCTCAATCTTCATGATTGGCTCTAATAGCTCAGGAGATGCATTTTTCAATCCATTTCTATAAGCCATCTTCGCACAAATCTCGAAAGACAATGCATCTGAATCTACATCATGGTAAGAACCATCTAACAATTCAACTTTAAGAGTATCAATAGGGAAACCAGCTAAAACACCGTTCTTCATTGAATCTTTGAATCCTTTTTCAACTGAAGGGATAAATTCTCTAGGAATGTTACCACCTTTAATTTTGTTTACAAATTCAAGACCCATTTTCTCTGCGTCATCTTGAGGAGAGATAATGATACTAATGTCAGCAAATTTACCACGACCACCAGATTGTTTCTTATAAACTTCTCTGTGTTCAACAGTTGCGTTAATTTTCTCTTTGTATGCTACTTGAGGAGCACCTTCGTTTACCTCAACCCCAAACTCTCTTTTCAAACGATCAACCAAAACCTCTAGGTGAAGCTCTCCCATTCCTGAGATTACAGTTTGACCTGAATCTTCGTTTGTTGAAATTTGGAAAGTTGGATCTTCTTCAGATAACTTGTTTAATCCCATTCCTAATTTATCAACATCAGCTTGAGTTTTAGGCTCAATAGCAATACCGATAACCGGATCAGGGAAATCCATAGATTCCAATACAATTGGATGAGCAGGATCACATAATGTATCACCTGTACGGATATCTTTAAATCCAACACCTGCTCCAATATCTCCAGCTTCGATCATATCGATAGCTTGTTGTTTATTAGAGTGCATTTGGAAGATACGTGAAATACGTTCTTTCTTATCTGTTCTTGTGTTGTGAATATAAGAACCAGCATCAATTTTACCAGAATACATTCTGAAGAAACAAAGTCTTCCTACAAATGGATCCGTTGCAATTTTAAATGCTAAAGCTGCAGTTGGTTCATCAATACTTGGTTTTCTGAAAGCAGGCTCATCAGTTTTTGGATTAATTCCTTCAACACCTTCTTTATCCATTGGAGAAGGTAAGAATGCCATTACTGCATCCAACATTGTTTGAACTCCTTTGTTTTTAAAGGCAGATCCACACATGATTGGCTGAATAGACATATTGATTGTAGATTTACGGATAGCCGCAAACATTTCTTCTTTTGTAATTGAATCAGAATCTTCAAAGAATTTCTCCATTAAATCTTCATCAGACTCAGCTACTGCTTCAATCAATTTATCTCTCCACTCTTGTGCTTCTTCACGTAAATCTTCAGGGATTTCAATTTCATCCCATTTTGCTCCGTATCCTTCTTCATGCCAAACGATTCCTTTCATTGTGATCAAATCAACCACACCTTTAAAATCATCTTCAGCTCCGATAGGAATTTGCAATGGTAAAGGATTACCTCCTAGACGCTCACGTACTTCAGTTACACACTTCATGAAGTCTGCACCAGCACGGTCCATTTTGTTTACAAAACAAATTCTTGGAACACCATACTTATCTGCCTGTCGCCAAACCGTTTCAGATTGTGGCTC
>Ga0213861_10001174_pt1 | contig 23199 bp, 20 predicted proteins | sample PICome_4_FD_160110 | JGI IMG/M metagenome (GOLD analysis project Ga0213861, IMG submission 160110) | Coastal seawater microbial communities near Pivers Island, North Carolina, United States - PICO131 | ecosystem: Environmental > Aquatic > Marine > Coastal | place: USA: North Carolina... | reverse complement strand
CGAGTATCGACGGCGAGACAATAAACCTTACTCGTTTTGAGGGCAAAAAACTATTGTTTATTAATGTTGCATCAAGGTGCGGCTTTACTGGACAATACAGAGAACTTCAAGAACTTCATGAGAGGTATGGAGAAGAAGTTATTTTAATTGGTTTTCCATGTGATCAATTTGGAGGTCAAGAACCCGGTGAGGAGGCTCAAATTAAATCCTTTTGTGAAAAGAATTATGGGGTTACTTTTTTAATGGCTTCGAAGATTGAGGTGAAAGGCGGAGGTCAACATCCGATATACAACTGGCTTACATCTAAAGAATTGAATGGAGTATCAGACAGTTCAGTTTCATGGAACTTCGAGAAATTCCTTATAGACGAAAAAGGGCAACTCGCAGGTCATTTTAAATCTGCAGTGCGTCCCTTGAGTGAAAAAATCACTTCATTGCTTTAGATAGCTGACAATGAAAATGGTTACTACTTATATTAAGTAGACCAGTAAAAACAAAAAGGGCGCCCATGAAGGCGCCCTTTTTGTTTTGGACATCATATTAGCAATACTGGTTGTAGGCCTCACATAGATTTTCAGAAATCATTTTTGCTGTTCCTCCTTCAATATGGTGTCGCTCTAAGAAATGTACTAGTTTTCCATCTTTGAATAAAGCGATCGACGGCGAAGATGGTGGATACGGTAAAAAGTATTTTCTCGCTTGTGTCGTTGCATCTCCATCAACTCCTGCAAAAACAGTTGCTAATGTGGTCGGAAGTTTGTCGTGTTCCAATGATAACTTTACTCCTGGGCGCATATTTCCTGCAGCACAACCACAAACGGAATTTACAACAAGTAATAAACTTTCGCCGCTATTTTCAATAATTTCATCAACTTCATCAGGAGAAACAAGCTGATTAAATCCAACACTTGTTAAATCATCCTTCATCGGTTGAACTAGTTCTGGTGGGTACATATTATTTTGTGTTTATTTTATGATTAAAAATGAGAAACAAAATTAAGAAATATCTTGTCTGAAAATGGATTTAAATTTCTGAAAAACAAATTTTAAACGAGTGCCTGACGATATGGCGTTTTAAGGATGCAATAAAAAAAGAAAGTCGAGTAGTTTCATTTGTGGGTCAGCGCTCAAATCGTTTGATGTCCATTTCTTCATTTAGAGTAGCTCCGTTAATCAAGTAGTCGACAAATTCTTCCGCTAATTTTGGAGCCAGCAGATACCCTTTTGTTCCAAGACCATTGAAAATGTGATAATTTTTCTTCTCACTGTGGGTGCCGATCAACGGACGACGGTCCTCTACTGTCGGACGTATTCCTGCCGCTTGGTCAATCACCGCAATTGGTTTGTTTGTGAGATGAGCCGCCTTATCTAAAATTATTTTTCGTGCTTTTTCTGTTGTATGAAGCGACGTAGTGTGCCACTCGTAGGTTGATCCCACTTTGAATTGTTGATTTCCTAGAGGAAGAATAAAACATTTTCTATTTACAGACTCGTCTTCAGGAATCCCTTCCGAATGAATTGTTAAGGTTTCTCCTTTCGTTTGATTTAAGGGCAAATGCCCAAACCATGGGTTGTTTTTCCCTTGGTATCCTTCACAGAAAATGACGTCACTGTAGTGGTTCCCATTAAACGTGCCGTCTTCAAGTGTTTTATAATCAAGGGTTTCAGTGAGAAGTGTGCCATTATTAGAAATCCACTTTTTCATTGCGCTTAAAAAAACAGGAGGGTTGATATAAGCTCCATTTTTCAATCTGCCTGAACCAAAAGGATTGAGCGCGCGATCATAAATGTCATCTGCTTTAGTAATTTGATACATAAAGTTTTGAAAATCTTCGCGGGCTTGTTTTTTTATCCAAAGACCCCGTTCTTCTTCACTTGAAAACATACGGCGAATTTGAATAGGATGATAGAAACTACTGACAGTTTCAGCTTCCATTTTCCGGTAAAACTGTTGCAGTGCTGGAACAAAATCATCGACACGCCAGCCTTTTGTTATTCTCCGAAAAACAAGAGGTGTAATCATTCCCGCCGCAATAATGGAACTGTGATTCACCCCGCTGTCTATAACGGTAACCGACTGTTCCTTTTCAATTAAATATGTAGCGACGGTTAGTCCAGCAACACCAGCACCGACGATTAAATAATTTTTTTTGCGTTCCATTACGCACAAAGGTAAAACAACAATTCACCTTTCGGAAAAGATATTTATTTTCTTCTTTATTGAAGAAGGCCGACTAGGCGATTGCAAGTGTGACAACACTAACTTGTGTGTTTGGTGCAACGTTATTTATTTCACGCACTAACGTTTCGATTGTTGACCCTGTGGTAACAACGTCATCGATGAGCACTACATGCTTTAGATTACATATTGATTGGCGAACTGAGAATATAGATTCAACATTATCCCAGCGCTGAAAGCGTGTTTTTTTGGTTTGCGTAGCGGTATTTTTTATCCGTTTTACGAGTTTCTTTTTTATTGGAACTCCGATGGCGGCGCTTACTCCTTTTGCAAGTGACATGCTTTGGTTGTAGCCGCGGAGAAATTCTTTTTTATAATGTAATGGAACAGGGATTAGCGCTTCTGCGTTATTAAGCGCATCAATTTTTATTAAACATCGACCTATTTCTTCCCCAAAATACCACCCAATTTGAGGATTATTTTTGTATTTCAAATTGAAGAGGAGCGTTTGTATTGCAGAGTTTTTCCTGTAGTAAAAGTGCGCGTAAGTTACTTTTAGTTGAACACGCCCCCAGAAAAGTTTATCTGCTTCAGTTGCTTCTTGATACAAGTGAAAGAAGGTTTTGACCAATGCACTATCGCAAAGTGAACAAACAAATTGTTCGGTTTGGATCAATTCGGATTCGCAAACCAAACAGGCAGATGGATAGAGCAAGTGAATGAGGTCTTTTATGATATTTTTTTGGTTCAGTTGGGGTAAAATGTTCATGAAACATGGACTTTATCAGCAGTGTCGAACTAACTAACAAACGACTGTTTAAAATAATTAAAATTTTTCAATTGTAGTCGTGGGAAAGTGTTGTAATTTTAAAGAACTCATGTTGGAAATAGGCACTGACATCAGGCGCAAGGCAGATGTGAGTTATTTATCGACAGTGTTAGTGAATTAAACTGTGAATATCTTTGCAAAAGATGTTGAAAAGTTGCTAACAGTTGAGTTTAAAGGGGTTTGCATGTCCAATGTTAATAACGTACAGGAATTGTGAATTTCTTTAGTTGGAAGAAGAAAGAATTTTGACAATTTTTGTATACCTCTCAATAAACAAATCACCTGAGCGAAACGCACCTGGTTTACTAGAGGAAACATAAACCTTAAAGAAAAGAGCAAAAACGAAAAATAGTAATTTTTCGAATGGGGATATATACGTTAAAAACCAGAGTAAAATGGAACAAAAAGAACCAATATTAGAGGAAAATAAAAACAGGTTTGTACTGTTTCCAATTCAGCATGATGACATTTGGAAAGCATACAAAATGCAAGAGGCTTCCATTTGGACGGCAGAAGAGCTTGATTTATCGCAAGACATTGTTGATTGGACAGAAAAATTAACTGATGACGAGCGTTATTTTATAAAGCACATTCTTGCCTTTTTTGCTGCCTCAGATGGGATTGTAAATGAAAATTTAGCGGAAAATTTTGTAAAAGAAGTTCAGTATACAGAAGCGAAATTCTTTTATGGTTTTCAAATCATGATGGAAAACATTCATTCCGAAACATATTCTTTACTCATTGATACATACATTAAAGATGATGCTGAGAAAGATTATTTGTTTAACGCGCTAGAAACATTCCCTCCTGTGAAGAAAAAAGCGGAATGGGCATTGGATTGGATTGACAATGGGAATTTTGCGCAGCGTTTGGTTGCTTTTGCAGCTGTTGAAGGAATCTTCTTTTCTGGATCTTTTTGTTCTCTATTCTGGCTGAAGAAACGAGGATTAATGCCAGGATTGACATTCTCTAACGAGTTGATTTCTCGTGACGAAGGAATGCACATGGAATTTGCAGTCCTACTCTACAATGATCATTTAAAAAACAAACTTCCAAAAGAGGAAGTGCAAAAGATCATTACAAGAGCTGTTGAAATAGAAAAAGAATTTATAATCGAGTCGTTACCAGTCAAATTGATTGGGATGAATGCAGACTTGATGTCACAATATATTGAGTTTGTTGCCGACAGATTATTAACTGAGCTTGGAAACGAGAAAGTTTATAATGCCACAAACCCATTTGACTTTATGGATATGATTAGCCTTCAAGGGAAAACGAATTTCTTTGAAAAAAGAGTTGGAGAATATCAAAAGGCGGGAGTCCTTAACCAAGACAACCAAACATTTAGCCTAGACGAAGACTTTTAACAACAACCAACTGGGCCTCACATTAGCTTGTGACGCCAAACAAGAAATTAAGGAACCAAAAACCAAGCGCTATGTACGTAATTAAGAGAGACGGAAGAAAAGAAGCTGTGAAGTTCGATAAGATCACAGCACGGATTGTTAAAATGTGTTATGGGTTGGACCCATTGGTATCACCAGAGGCGGTGGCAATGAAAGTCATTGAAGGGCTTTTTGATGGCGTAACAACAACACAACTTGACAATCTTGCAGCAGAGGTGGCGGCAGCAAAAACGATTGATCACCCAGATTACGCCCTGTTGGCCTCTCGAATCGCTGTTTCAAATTTGCATAAAGAAACGAAAAAGACTTTTTCGGAGGTGATGACGGATATGCACAATTACATTGACCCAAAAACGGGAGAAAATGCCTCACTTGTTGCAGATGATGTATATAGTGTGATTATGGAAAACAAGGATCGTTTAGATTCGAGCATCATTTACGATAGAGACTTCAGATACGATTATTTTGGTTTTAAAACGTTGACGCGCTCGTATCTCATGAAGTTGAATGGAATGATAGCTGAACGGCCTCAGCAAATGTTGATGCGTGTATCTGTTGGTATTCACAAGGAAGATATTGATTCGGCAATTAAAACGTATAATTTAATGTCTGAGGGTTGGTTCACCCATGCAACACCGACATTGTTTAATTCAGGGACACCAAAACCTCAAATGTCTTCTTGCTTCTTGTTAACAATGAAGGAAGATAGTATTTCAGGTATTTACGACACGCTCAAGCAATGTGCTCAAATTTCACAATCAGCTGGAGGTATTGGACTAGCAATGCACAACATTCGCGCAACAGGCTCGTATATTAAAGGAACAAATGGAGCATCGAACGGAATTGTTCCAATGCTCAGAGTATTCAACGACACAGCGCGATACGTCGATCAAGGAGGAGGGAAGCGTAAAGGCTCTTTTGCAATGTATCTTGAGCCATGGCATGCGGATATCTTTGATTTCTTGGACCTGAAAAAGAACCATGGTAAAGAAGAACAACGTGCGCGTGATTTATTTTACGCATTGTGGATTCCAGATTTGTTCATGAAGCGTGTAAAAGAAAATGGAGATTGGACACTTATGTGCCCGCACGAGTGCCCAGGTCTTTCAGATACACACAGTGCAGAATTCGAGAAGCTGTATTTGTCCTATGAGTCAGAAGGAAAAGGAAGAAAAACAATCAAAGCCCAAGATCTTTGGTTTAAAATTCTTGAATCTCAAATTGAGACAGGAACCCCGTATATGCTCTATAAAGATTCAGCAAATGCGAAATCGAACCAACAGAATCTTGGAACAATAAAGTCATCAAATCTGTGTACGGAAATTATAGAATACACAGCACCGGATGAGGTTGCGGTGTGTAATTTAGCTTCGTTGGCTTTACCAAAGTATGTTACGGAAGATGGTGTTTTCGATCACGATAAATTATTTGAGGTAACGTACCAGGCGACATTGAACTTGAATAAAATCATTGATGGGAATTATTATCCTGTTGAAGAAGCCAGAAATTCAAACATGCGCCATCGACCTATTGGATTGGGCGTACAAGGCTTGGCTGACGCTTTTATCATGATGGGGCTGCCATTCGAATCAGATGAAGCAAGAGCGTTGAATAAAGAAGTATTCGAAACGATTTACTACGCTTCGATGACAGCGTCAAAAGACTTAGCAAAAGTTGACGGACCGTATGAAACAATCAAGGGATCGCCAGTTTCAAAAGGGGAGTTCCAGTTTGACTTGTGGAATGTTGCTCCAACAGATCGTTGGGAGTGGGATGTTTTGAAGGAAGAGGTAAAAGAGCACGGAGTTCGCAACTCACTATTGTTAGCCCCAATGCCAACAGCTTCAACGGCACAAATCTTAGGGAACAACGAATGTTTTGAACCATATACATCAAATATATACACACGTCGTGTATTGTCTGGAGAGTTTATCATTGTAAACAAACACTTACTGAAAGATTTGGTAAAAGAAGGTTTATGGAACAAAGAAATGCGTCAAAAAATTATGGCAGCGAATGGATCGATTCAAAACATTCAAGAAGTTCCTCAGCGTCTGAAAGAACTTTACAAAACAGCATGGGAAATATCTCAAAAAGCAATCATTGACCAAGCAGCTGATAGAGGAGCCTATATTTGTCAATCGCAATCGCTCAATATTTTCATGGAAAATGCCAATTTTGGTAAGTTGACTTCTATGCATTTCTATGGTTGGGAGAAAGGATTAAAAACAGGAATGTATTATTTGCGTACGAAAGCGGCGACGGATGCAATCAAGTTTACAATCGACAAAGCAGCGATTCAAGAGCCAACAGTTAAGTCAATTGAGGAGGCACAAGAAGAGGTAGCTTGTTCTTTGGACAATCCTGATGACTGTGAGGCTTGTGGAAGCTAGATCAATAGCATCTATACGTGTAAAACATATAGAATGTATTTCTTGCATTAATTAAGAGATGAAAACCCTGACATATTTGTTAGGGTTTTCTTTTATTATAAAGTCCAAGAGTGAGGGGAAACCTATTTAGGTTGATGTAGACGCACTGTTTTTGAGTTCGCTATCAACGGCTTCTAGTTCCTGGAAAAATGGAGCGCCAAAAGCCCGAATGATTGGTTCTTTAAGAAATTTATATACGGGCACCGCTAGGTGCTCACCGAGCGCACAGGCGTCTGAACAAATACTCCATCTGTCGTAATTAAGTGCTTTTACGTTCTTGAATTGTTTTATCCGTATCGGGTATAGATGACAAGAAATAGGCTTTTTAAAATCAGTTTTACCTTCCTTATTTGCTTTTTCGATTGCGCACTTTGTTGTGCCGTTGGCATCGAAATAAACGAAAGCACACTCTGCTCCATTAACAAGAGAAGTGACAGGTTCATTGTCTTGGTCCATATAAAACACCCCATTTTTATCGACAACATCAATTCCTTCTTGCCTCATGAATGGTTTGATGTTAATAAGGTCATCCTCTATGATCGAAACTTCTTCTACTGTTAGCGGTGCTCCTGCATCTCCCTCGATACAACAGGCGCCTTTACAGGCGTTTAAATCGCATACAAACTCTTGTTTGAAAAGTTGGGTCGATACGATTTTATCTCCGATTTCTACAAGCATGGTGTAAAGGTGAAAAAAAGAATTTAATCCAGCTACATCGAGTGATGATTAATCCACTTTAACGGGCGTTCATACCAGATTTAAATAAAAGTGCTATATTTGCACTATTCAATTTATGGATTAATACAAATGAGGGGACGAAAGTCCCCTCTTTTTATAGCCAATGATTAGTAAAAAGAAAGTTGCAGGATTGATAAAGGAACGCATTGAAGAGCTAGATAATGGGCTGTTTATTGTGAGCTTATCTATTTCACCAGCAAATGCGATTTACGTTGAAATTGACAAGTACGAAGGCAATGTAAGTATGAGCGACTGCATGTCCGTATCAAGAAATGTAGAGCACAATCTGGATCGTGGAAGCGAAGATTTTGAGTTGCACGTTTCATCTGCTGGGCTAGATAAAGGTCTTCGAGTGTTGCCTCAGTACACAAAAAACATTGGGCGCAAAGTAAAAGTTAAGCTGAATGAGGGAGGATCTCTTGAAGGAGAATTAACTCAGGCGTCACATGAAAGAATTACAGTTCAAACTTCTAGGAAGGAACGCATAGAGGGAAGAAAGAAAAAGGAAACAATCATCGAAAACCATGAGTTGACGATGGACAAAATAAAAGAGACAAAAATTATTATCTCATTCAAGTAAAATAGAAATAGATTATGGATAGCTTAGAGTTGGTAGATTCGTTTTCGGAATTTAAAGAGTTAAAAAACATTGATAAGCAAACAATGCAACATGTCTTGGAGGATGTGTTTCGCGCAATGTTGAAAAAGAAGTTCAATACTGATGAGCACATTGATGTGATTGTAAATATTGACAAAGGAGATGTTCAAATTTTCTTAAACAAGGAAATCGTTGATGACGGTGAGGTGGAAGACCCGAATACTGAAATAGCGTTGTCAAATGCAATAAAAATTGAGCCAGATTTTGAAATAGGTGAAGAAGTAACTGAAGAATTCAAATTTGTTGATTTTGGTAGAAGAAATATCCTTTCGCTTCGTCAAAATTTGATTTCTAGAATCATGGAACTTGAAAAAGACCATTTATATAAATTGTACAAAGAGCGCATTGGAGACATCATCACCGGGGAGGTATACCAAGTTTGGAAAAAAGAGATCATGGTCATTGATGATGAGGGCAATGAGTTAATTCTTCCAAAGTCAGAACAAATCCCATCGGATTATTTTAAGAAAGGAGAATCCATTCGTGCTGTTGTCGCAAAAGTAGACATGCGCAATAGCAGTCCAGTCATTATTTTGTCACGAACGGCACCAGAGTTCTTGGAACGCTTATTTGAACTTGAAGTTCCAGAGGTGTTTGATGGACTGATTACAATAAAACGAATTGTTCGTGAGCCAGGAGAAAGAGCAAAAGTAGCTGTAGAATCCTACGATGACCGTGTCGATCCTGTTGGGGCTTGTGTCGGAATGAAAGGTTCGCGTATTCATGGAATTGTTCGTGAGCTTAGAAATGAAAATATTGACGTAATTAATTTCACGTCGAATCCTCAGTTATTTATTCAAAGAGCGTTATCGCCCGCAAAAATTACATCGATAGAGATTGATGAAGAAGATGGAAGGGCTAAAGTATTTTTAAAGCCGGATCAAGTTTCATTAGCAATTGGTAAAGGGGGACACAACATTAAACTTGGTGGTCGTTTGACAGGTTATGAACTTGATGTATACAGAGAGGGAGAGGTAGATATCGAAGATGTAGATCTCGAAGAATTTGCAGATGAAATCGATAGCTGGATTCTCGATGAGTTAAAAGCAATTGGGTGTGATACAGCGAAAGCGGTTTTAGCAATTTCGGTTGAAGATATGACGAAAAGAACAGATTTAGAAGAAGAAACAATTCAAGAAGTGTTTAAAATACTCAACGCTGAATTTGAGTAAACTCGGCACAAAACAGTATATTTAGCACGATTTAAAAGAACAATCTAAGGACGCATAATAGAATATGGCCAGACCAATAAGACTAGGAAAAGCAGCAGGTGAATTAAATGTGGGTATGACTACCCTTGTTGAATTCCTTGAAAGCAAAGGGGTAACAATTGATGGTAGCCCGAACACAAAGCTTGCACCGGAACAATATGAAATGTTGCGGACGGAGTTTGCTGCGGACCAAAATCTCAAGGAGCAAGCAAAAATGTCAACTACTACTGTAGAGAAGCGCGAGACAATATCTTTAAGGGATAAAAAAGAAGACGAGCCAGCTGTGTCATTAGATGAAGCTATAGAGCCGCTGCAGGAAGCCTCTGTGCCAGAGCCCTCTGTAGAACCGGAGTCAGAACCAATACAGGAAAAGCAGCTAGAACCAGAAGAGGTTGTAGCTACGGAAGCAAGTGTTGAAGAAGAAAAATCGGAAGTTGAAGAAAAGGTAGATAAGAAATTAGCTTCTGAAGATGTAAAGGTGAAAATGGTTGGGAAAATCGATTTGGATTCAATCAACTCTAAAACACGTCCTGACAAAGAAACAGTAAAAAAACCGAAGCAAGAAAAGCCTACTACTGAAAAGCCGAAGCAAGAAAAGGCACCAAGTACAGGTGCTAATGATCCCGCGAAGGAGCCTGAAACGATCCGTGTTCAGCGTACTAAGTTGACGGGACCAAATGTTGTTGGTAAAATTGAACTTCCAGTTGAAAAGCCGAAAACGAGTGGGGGAACATCACAAGGAGAACGAAGAAAAAGAAAACGTGTCCGCAAAGTTGATGTCAACAAACAAGCGCAGCAAAATAGAAGTGCTGCAGGGAAGAAAAAAGGCAGAGTAGACAAGCCTGAGATTACAGAGCAGGATATCCAAAAGGAAATTAAAGAGACGCTTGCACGTTTATCCAACAAAGGAGGGAAGTCTAAAGCATCAAAAAATAGAAGGGCAAAAAGAGAAACAGCATCTCAGAAACGAGAAGCGGAAGAAATCCTTGCTGCTTACGATGAGAAAATCTTGAAATTGACAGAGTTCGTATCAGTTTCTGAATTGGCAACAATGATGAGTCTAAGTTCTACGGACGTCATTTCAGCTTGTATGTCCCTTGGAATATTTGTTTCAATTAATCAGCGTTTGGATGCTGAGACCATTCAAATTATTGCAGAGGAATTCGGATATGAAGCAGAATTCGTCAGTGCGGAAGTTCAAGAATCAATACCTGTTGTTGAAGACAAAGAAGAGGACTTGATTTCACGTCCGCCGATTATTACTGTAATGGGTCACGTAGATCATGGTAAAACGTCTTTGCTTGATAGAATTCGTGATGCGGATGTTATTGCAGGCGAGGCTGGAGGAATTACTCAGCACATTGGTGCCTATAATGTAACATTGTCAGACGATCGAAAAATGACATTCCTTGATACACCGGGTCACGAAGCCTTTACAGCGATGCGTGCGCGTGGAGCTCAAGTTACAGATGTTGCTGTTATTATTATTGCAGCAGATGATGATGTGATGCCTCAAACAAAGGAAGCAATTTCTCATGCTCAAGCGGCCGAAGTTCCTATGGTATTCGCAATTAATAAGATTGACACGCCTGGAGCAAATCCTGATAAGATTAAAGAACAACTTTCCACGATGAATATCTTGGTGGAAGATTGGGGAGGTAAATACCAATGTCAAGAAATCTCTGCGAAAAAGAACTTGAACATTGATGAATTATTAGAAAAAATATTACTAGAGGCTGAGCTTTTAGATTTGAAAGCGAATCCAAATAAAAATGCAGTAGGAACTGTAATTGAATCTTCTCTCGATAAAGGGAAAGGTTATGTAACAAACATGCTTGTCGAAGCTGGTACACTTAGAGTTGGTGATGTTGTTTTGGTAGGGCGAAACCACGGAAAGGTGAGAGCCATGCACGATGAGCACGGAAAATCAATGAATGAAGTAGGACCCGCAATGCCTGTTTCGATTCTTGGAATCAACGGAGCACCCTCAGCGGGTGACAAATTCCATATCATGGATGATGAGCGTGAAGCAAAATCAATTGCAACAAAGCGTGAGCAGCTCTATCGTGAGCAGGGTCTTCGAACCAATAAGCACATTACTTTAGATGAAATCGGTCGTCGTTTGGCAGTTGGAGATTTCAAGGAATTGAACTTGATTGTTAAGGGTGATGTGGATGGATCGATTGAAGCACTCTCAGATTCTTTATTGAGACTTTCAACAGAAGAGATTCAAGTAAATATTGTTCACAAAGGAGTGGGAGCAATTTCTGAAGCGGATGTTAACTTAGCCTCTGCCTCAGATGCAATCATCTTAGGCTTCCAGGTGCGACCTTCTGTATCTTCGAGAAAACTTGCCGAAGCTGAACAAATAGATATACGCTTGTATTCGGTTATTTACAAGGCGATTGAAGAAATTAAAGCAGCGATGGAAGGAATGCTTTCTCCGGACGTTGTTGAAGAAATTATAGGAACTGCTGAAATCAGAGAAACATTCAATATCTCTAAGGTTGGAACAATTGCAGGATGTTACGTAACCTCAGGAATGATCAAACGCTCTTCGAAAATCAGGATCATTCGTGATGGAATTGTTATTCATACGGGAGAGCTTGGGTCATTGAAACGATTCAAAGACGATGTAAAAGAAGTGAAGAACAATTACGAATGCGGATTAAATATTGAGCGATACAATGACATCAAAGAAGGTGATGTTGTTGAAGCATACGAAGAAAAAGAAGTGGCTAGAAAGCTTTAATTCACCGTGAAGAAATAAAAACCCCAGCCAATGGCTGGGGTTTTTTGTTTTTAAACCTTCCAAAAATTATCGGTTTGTCATAGAAATGTAATGCTGAATGATGTTTAATTGTCAATTTACAGGTCTTTGTCATTCCAGCGTCATCAATAAATTGTATTTCAAAAAAATTAACAGAAACCCAAACGCTTACAAAGATTTTTGGTGATAAATAAGTACCTTTGTTTTAACTCAAAAACAGAAAAGATGATATTAGGAGTGTTCGGTCCTTGGCAAGTAATAGCAATTTTAGTAGTTGCTCTTCTTTTATTCGGCGGGAAAAAAATTCCAGAATTAATGAAGGGCCTTGGTAAAGGAGTTAAAGAATTCAAAGACGCATCGCAACCGGAAGATTCTGAGACAACAGGGGGTTCTGAAGAAAAGAAATAGATATAATGTTGCGTACCTTTGCTGATGTAAAGAATTCGATTTCTGCTGGAGACACTGTTACAGATGTCCTTGAAGGGTACCTTACAGCTATAAAATCAAATGAACACCTCAATGCGTTCCTTGAAGTTTTTGAGGATTCTGCGAGGAAACAAGCCCAGATTATTGATCAAAAAGTGAAAGATGGTTCTGCCGGACGGTTGGCGGGAATGGTTATCGGTTTGAAAGACAATTTGTGTTTCAAAGATCATAAAGTATCTGCAGCCTCTAAAATATTAGACGGTTTTGAGTCACTTTACACAGCAACTGCAGTTCAACGTTTGTTAGATCAAGATGCAATTATTATTGGACGATTGAATTGTGATGAATTCGCAATGGGAAGTTCGAACGAAAATTCATCTTTTGGACCTGTGCTCAATTCAAAGAATATCAATTGTGTTCCTGGAGGGTCATCAGGCGGTTCAGCTTCTGCCGTGGCTGCCGGCTTATGTACTGCTGCTCTTGGGAGCGATACAGGAGGGTCGATTCGTCAGCCCGCCTCTTTCACTGGGACGTATGGAGTAAAGCCGTCTTATGGTCGTATAAGTCGTTATGGGCTCATTGCATATGCTTCTTCTTTTGATCAAATCGGACCATTTACAAATGATATTGAAGATGCAGCATTACTCACTGAGATTATGGCTGGAGAAGATGTGTTCGACGCTACAACTTTGTCACAGAATGTTGAAAATTATTCAACGCCCGGAGAAGAACGCAAAAACCTGAAGGTTGCAGTGATCAAAGAGAGTTTTGAATTGGAGGGAACGGATCCTGAAATTAAAGCACAACTCGAAGAGATAATGACAAAGCTTTCAGCAGATGGGCATAGCGTTGAAAAAGTTTCTTTTCCATATTTGGATTATATGGTTCCGACCTACTATGTGCTCACTACAGCTGAGGCATCATCGAATTTATCTCGTTTTGATGGAGTCCATTTTGGGCATAGAAGCCAAGGAGCAAAAGGAGTTGAAGAAACATATAAAAAATCGCGTTCGGAAGGTTTTGGGCCTGAAGTAAAGCGTCGGATTATGGCAGGTACATTTGTTCTTTCTCACGGATATTATGATGCCTATTATACAAAAGGGCAAAAGGTAAGACGAGTGCTGCAAAATAAGACAGATGAAATTTTCAAATCGTATGATTTCATTATTCTTCCAACAACACCAACAACAGCTTTTGAACTAAATGCTGTTTCGGATCCGATCTCAATGTATTTGCAAGACATTTACACAGTACACGCAAATTTGACTGGAAATCCAGCAATATCGCTTCCTCTTGGGAAGCATAGTAATGGTATGCCTTTTGGAGTGCAGGTTATCGCAGATCATTACAAGGAAAAAGAGATGTTTGATTTTTCAAGACAATTGGAAAAAATAGTAGAAAACGGATGAAGGCATTGGTGATAAGTACAGTCGTTTGTTTGTCTTTTGGGTTACTAGCTCAAGATGACTGGACAGCTGATGACAGTATCAAAGGACAACGCATGATCGAAACGATCGAGCAAAGTCTCATGCACTTCTATCAAGACCATGCACCGAGAGGAAATTATGATTCGATTATTGAACTCCTTGAAGCAGAAACAGCAGAGGTGCCGACTTTTTCAGATTCGGTGTATTGTGAGCGCTTAAATAAGATGAATGAAATGAGCCCATTTCATTTGGACTGCAATCAGCATACATTAAAAACAATAAAGTTTTTTGTTGAAAAAAGACGTGGGTTTTCTCGGGTTGTGCTCGGAAGATCAGCGTTGTATTTTGATATGTATGAAGAAAAGTTGGCCAAGCACGATATGCCAATAGAGTTGAAGTACTTGTCTGTTATCGAAAGTGGGCTTCGTCCACAAGTAAAGTCTAGGGCAGGAGCACTCGGTTTGTGGCAATTCATGTACCGAACGGGTCGCATGATGGGTTTAAAAGAGAATTCTTACATCGACGAGCGCATGGACCCTGACAAGGCCACAGAGGCGGCATGTAAGTACTTGAAGATGTTGTATGAAATGTATGACGACTGGAACCTCGCTCTGGCAGCCTACAATGCTGGCCCTGGAAATGTGAACAAAGCAATCCGTCGCTCCGGGAACAAGAAAACATATTGGGAAATTCGCCCATATTTGCCACGTGAAACACAAGGATATGTCCCCAATTTTATTGCTACTGCTTATTTATTAACCTATCACGTCGAGCACAATATTGTTCCTGCGGTTGCAACTGTTCGTTATGCAGAACTAGACACCATGTGTCTGTCAAGCGGGGTACACATGGCAACAATTTCAGAACTTTTGTCCTTTGACGAGGAAGAAATTCAACGATTGAACCCAATCTACAAAAGAAATTATATTCCAAAAAATTCGCCGAATCAATGCGTCATGTTGCCATTAGATAAAATCGGACAACTGGTAACGTTAGAAGACAGCTTATATCGTTTGGAGTTTGAAAAATTCAAAAAAATAAGAGAGCCAGAAATTCGCCCCACTCCAAATCCAACAACTGGAAATTCATCCAATTCGGGAACAACCTACCAGTATCACAAAGTGAAAAGTGGAGAAACACTCGGAACAATTGCATCTCGCTATGGAACAACAGTTCGAGAGATCCAGAGGATTAACGGTTTGGGGTCAACAAAAATTTATATTGGGCAGCGGTTGAAGGTGAAGCCTGGGGCGAAAAAGCCCACAACTCGTCCCCAAACATCCACGGTAAAAAAATACTATACCGTTCGCTCAGGCGATACCTTTGGCGGGATTGCACAACGGCACAAAAAATCAATCTCACAGTTACGAAGATTGAACCCAAGAATTAATATCAGTCGTTTAAGTATTGGTCAAAAAATTAGAGTGAAGTAGTTGCTGCACGATTTTTGCTATTTTGTTCCTAAAAGCAATTTATATGAGACAATTTGTGTTTGTAAACCTTGTTCTATCCTTATTCATTGTAAATCAATCATCATGTAGCTTTGATAACGGGAATAAAATTGGTGTTACCGGAGAGGTTGGACAAATATTGGTTGTTTCAGATACTGAATTGTGGGACGGTGCGTTCAAGGAATGTTTAGACTCCAATTTGACACAATGGATCATGCCGTATTTACCAGATGTTGCTACGTTTGAACTGATTCACAAAACCCGCGCGCATTTTTCTAAAGGTGTCAAGCGGTACAGAAATATATTGTTTATAGATCTTGATCCTGAGTTCAAGGGAGCAAAGGGAACCATTGTTCAACGAAAGGATGTTTGGGCGCGAGGGCAGCTTGTTGTAGAGATCACAGCCAAAGATCAAGAAATGTTAGTTCAAACTTGCAGTGAGGGCTTAGATGAGGTTCACGACGCTTTTGATAAAAAGTCTTGGCAGCGAATAGTTAAAAATTTCAGAGGGATTAAGAACAAAAATTTACGCAGTGAGGTTACAAAAACATTTGGAATTGATCTTGCATTGCCTTCAAATGCAAAAATCGTAACACGCCGAAAGAACTTTTATCGATTGGAGTTCCCTCCTGCGTCTCGACCTATAGAATTTGCTGGAACTGGCACTCAGGATGTAGGATCTGTATTCTCCGGATTAATGATTTACCAATATGACTTTATTGATTCTACACAGCTAGAACACCATCGGTTACTTCGTGCGCGGGACACGATGCTAAAGTACAATGTGCCCCATGAAATTGATGGGTTGTATATGGGTACACAATATACTAAAGTAGTCTATCCGGAGGGAAACATTATAGGGAATGAATCAGGAACGATCAATGGATATGAAATGAGAGGAATGTTCAAGTTTACGGGTATAAATCGTATGAGCACAGGTGGAGCGTTTTGGGCATTTCATTTTGTTCACCCAACGACGAAAAAAATAGTATGTTTGAGTGGATATGTAGATGCTCCAGCAACAACGAGTTGGACACACCCACTCAGAGAAATACAAGCGATACTGCGGAGTGTAGAACTAAAAAAATGAAGATTTCGGCAACAATAATAACATTGAATGAAGAGCGTAATATTGAACGTTGTATTCAATCATTATTACCAATTGTGGATGAAATTATTGTTTTAGACTCTAATTCGACTGACAAAACAGAAGCAATTTGTAAAGCACATGGTGTTCGTTTTCAAAAGCGCAATTGGGAAGGGTATGCAGCAAGTAAGAATTTTTTAAATGGTTTGGCAACCTATGATTATATTCTGTCAATTGATGCTGATGAAGCACTCGATAACGAGCTAAAAAAAGCCATTTTGAATCTAAAAAAAATAGAGCATCCAGAATTGTATTCAATGAATCGTTTGACAAATTATTGTGGAAAATGGATCAAGCACAGCGGATGGTATCCAGACATTAAGTTACGTCTTTTTCCAAAGGAAGGATGCCAGTGGGAAGGAGAGTACGTGCATGAAGTTTTGACTTATCCGCCCAATATGAAAATTCATCAACTTCAAGGACACTTGGAACACTACTCTTATTACTCCCATTCGGAGCATAGAGAGAGAGCTGATAAATATTCAGCGTTGACAGCGCAGAAAATGAATAAGGCAGGGAAAAAAGCATCGCTTCTAAAACCATGGATCAGTGGATTGGCTCGTTTTGTTTCGATGTATATCATTAAAGGCGGTTTTATGGATGGAAAGATGGGATTTAAAATTGCCCAAATTAGTGCACAATCAAACGTATACAAATACAAGGAATTAAGACGACTTAATAGACAATAGTGGATTTAAACAATAAGAATATCATAATAAGTCGAACCGATAGTATAGGTGATGTTATACTAACACTTCCCTTGTGCGCATGGCTGAAAAAGTATTGCCCCGGCGTTCACATAACTTTTCTTGGTAAGGGATATACAAAGCCGATAATAGCGGCATACCAGTCTGTAGATGATGTTTTGGATTGGAATGATTTTTCATCCCTTTCGAAAAAAGATAAGTTGGATGCGTTTAAAGCGCTTAATGCTGATGCAATAGTGCATGTTTTTCCGAATAAGGAAATTGCGGGACTTGCAAAAAAGGCACGCATACCGATGCGAATAGGGACCTCACATAGAATTCATCATTTTTGGACGTGTAATCACAGATTGAATTTTACAAGAAGAAAATCGAACCTTCATGAAGCACAATTGAATCACGAATTGCTTCGCCCTTTTGGACTTAATGAATTGCCAAGTCTTGATGCGTTGAAAAGGACGACTGAAAAATTTCAGGTAAAAGAGGTGGATTTACCATTAGCTTTTAAGGACTTAACTAATTTTACTATTCTTCATCCAAAGTCTCAAGGCAGCGCAAAAGAATGGCCGATTGAGAAGTACATTGAGTTGGCGAATCAGCTCGCTTCTATTGGGAAAACTGTTGTTTTTACAGGAACTGAGACAGAAGGGTCACAGTTTAGAAATGCTATTCCAAATTCAAAATCAGTGCTTGATTCAACAGGAAAATTATCCTTGGAGCAGCTAATGGTTTTAATAAAAAACGCGTCAAATATTGTGGCGTGTTCAACTGGTCCTTTACATATTGCAGCAGTTTTAGGGATCAATACTGTCGGATTGTATGCTCCAAAACGACCAATTCATCCAGGAAGATGGTCAGCTCTGGGGAAAAGTGTGAATACAATTGTGTTCAATGAAAATTGTGTTCGCTGCGCAAATTCAAAAGATTGTTCGTGTATCGCTGAAATAAAAGTTGAGCGCGTCTTAAAAAGCTTAATTTAGCTCTACCAAAGGTTGTGCGAAATCAAAAAATTTATCCGGCATATTGTTTATCTTAATATTGTTGTCTCAATTGCTATTGGGACACTCAGTGCAGGATTTGCTTTCGCTTTTCAAGTTAGATTTTGGATTTTATATGGTATTTTCAGCTTTTTTTCCACTATGGCTGTGTACAATGGTCAAAGAGTTTTTAAAGTCAAAGGTTCAAAACCGACACCATGGTTGGTTTGGGTGGATAAAAATAAAAAACACTTGCTTTTACTTTCAACTTGTTGTTTACTTGTCGCATTAACCATTTTCATGGTGCTTCCAAAAACAATAATTACACTTGTGTTTATAGGTCTTACGGGGGCAGTTTCTATACTGTATGTTCTTGAAGTTGGAGGAATTACAATTCGACAAGTTCCTCATTTAAAAATTCATCTGATTGGCCTTTCATGGTCAACACTTGTGGTTTTGTTTCCATTGACCAATCATTCAATAGATATTGATTTATGGTTTGTATTCGCTGTGTTTGTTGCGCATTATCTCTATGTTTTAGCTGTAACAATACCTTTTGATATTCGTGATTTAAAATATGACGCCCCGAATCAAAAAACAATTCCACAAGTTATAGGTGTTCGAAATTCGCAGATAGTATCTTTATTTTCCCTTGTGGGTAGTGCGTTGATTTTAATATTTACCGGCGCGGTTGATTTTACCAACAGTGTTTTTTACTTTGCGATTTTCGCTCAAATGATTTTAGTCATTTTTATGAATGAAAGGCGTTCAGATCTTTATTGCGCGGGGCTTATTGATGGGGCGATAGCTCTTCTTGGAGCCTCTTATTTTTTCAATTAACCGGCGGGTGAAGAAGTTGATTAGGCAAACAATTCTTTGACGACTTCCGTAATCTTTGCGCATTGAATGAGTTCAATTTTAAAGTCTTTCTGTTTGATGCCCTTGTTGTATTTGGAAATGATGATCTTATCAAAGCCAAGTTTTTCTGCCTCATGGATACGTTGATCTATTCGATTCACAGGACGGACTTCACCAGAAAGTCCAACTTCTGCTGATAACGCAATATTAGCGGAGATAGAAATATCTGCATTTGAGGAAAGTACGGCTGCTACGACAGCCAGGTCAATGGCCGGATCATCTACCTTGATACCACCGGCGATATTTAAAAAAACATCTTTTGCACCAAGTTTGAAGCCACAGCGTTTCTCCATTACAGCGAGGAGCATGTTAAGACGTTTACTATCAAATCCAGTAGAAGAGCGTTGAGGTGTTCCGTATGCTGCAGAGCTTACGAGCGCTTGAACTTCGATCAACATTGGACGCATTCCTTCCATTGTAGCGGCTATAGAAATACCACTCAGTGAACTGTCGGTATTGGTAATCAAAATTTCAGAAGGATTTTCTACTTGTCTCAATCCAGAACTGAGCATTTCATAGATGCCCAATTCATTCGTACTTCCAAACCGGTTTTTTATCGAGCGCAACAAACGGTAAACATGGTTTCGATCTCCTTCAAATTGAAGCACAGAATCTACCATATGTTCTAAAACTTTTGGTCCCGCAAGAGAACCTTCTTTGGTTATATGACCAATTAAGAATACCGGGACGTTACTTTGTTTGGCATAACGCAAAAGTTGAGCTGTACATTCACGCACTTGAGAAATACTCCCTGGGGAGCTTTCAATCTCTGATGAGTAAAGCGTTTGAATTGAGTCAATGATCAATAATTGTGGTTCTACTTTTTCAGCCTGTTTAAAGATGTTTTGGATGTTCGTCTCTGTGAGGATAAAACAATCATCATTATTAACTCCAATGCGTTCAGATCGCATTTTAATTTGTTGATCACTTTCTTCCCCTGAAACATATAGCACTCTCAGATTAGGTGTTGTAACGGCCAGTTGTAGCAATAGTGTGGACTTACCAATACCAGGCTCTCCTCCAAAGAGGATGAGTGAGCCGTATACAAGCCCACCGCCCAGTACGCGATTGAGCTCGCTGTCATTAAGTAGAATTCGAGGGTGCTCTTTTTGTTCAATATCTCCAAGTGATTGGGGAGACGAACTTTCTGCTGATCTTGAAAATGCAACAACTTGGGGGACCTGTTTTTGTACTAATTCTTCAACGAACGTATTCCATTCATTACAAGAAGGGCATTTTCCTAACCATTTGGGAGTTTCGTGTCCACAATTTTGACAAAAAAATGCTGATTTTACCTTAGCCATACCCTACGAATATAGCGCTAAAAGTAATTAAAATGCGTAAAATATAGATGCTTTTTGTTCTGTGAGAAGTTCTTTGAGAAAGTGTGAAATACGCTTATCCAGCATAATTTTTTCTTGCTGATTTTCGGCATTTACGCTTTCTTCGTTTATTTGCGCGTTTTGATTTTTTCGACTTCTTACCGCCCCCTGGACCGTAACACATTAGCTCAAGTTGTAAAGTGTTGTGCTTGATTGGTAATTCTGGTGAATTAGCAGATGTAAGAAAGCAGAAGAATAGAGCAATAAAGGAGAGTGAAATTTTCATAGCTAGTTATTTTTACTTTTTACTTTAACGTCATATGGGTTTTTTTATTGTGAGTTAGTTGAAGCAAAAGTGCTTAATCCAATGATAATTCCAACGGTTTAATTTCTTATTCGAAATATTTTTGAATAGGTTTGAACTGCATTATAAACAACAAAGGGTGGTAGATTTTTTTGAAGCAGTTTGGAGTGGTGTAAGAACAACTTCTACGTTGGAGTGGTTCGCTTTTCTGACAGGAATTGCTTATGTTATTTTGGCTGCTAAAGAATCGATCTGGTGTTGGTTGTTTGCTTTTATTTCTTCGTCTTTATTCGTTTACTTGTGTTGGATAGGTCAATTGTATCTCGAGAGCTTGCTTCAGCTGTTTTATGTGGTGATGGCAATCATTGGTTACTTTACCTGGAGCAAAGGCACAAATCAATCTTTTAAGATAAAAAATTGGTCGGTGAAGGCGCACATACTGAACATCGGAGTAAGTGGCGGGCTGACGGTTCTTCTTGGGTGTTTATTTGACAGTTATACCAATCAGGCGGCACCCTATGTTGATGCCTTTACCACCGTTTTTAGCTTAGCAGCGACCTTTATGGTGACTAGAAAGGTAATAGAGAATTGGATCTATTGGATCGTCATTGATATTTTTTCAATTTACCTTTATGCTGATAGGGGGTTCGAGTTGCTTGCCCTTCAAATGTTTATTTTTACCATAATTGCGACTGTTGGCTTCTTCAGTTGGCGGCAAAAAATGAAACTTCAAATGGATGCTTAGAATTGCAATTACAGGGCCAGAATCAAGTGGGAAAACAACACTTGCTAGAGCATTGTCGAAAGTACTCTCTGCGGTATATATTCCTGAATTTGCCCGCCAATATTTACAGGAAAAAGGCTTGAAATATGATCAGCAGGATTTGGATGAAATTGCAAAGGGTCAGTTGAACCTAATTCTTTCTTCGCAAAATTCAATTAATATTGTCGATTCTGACTTTGTTGTATTAAAAGTTTGGTCTGATGAAAAATTCCAGTTTACTTCATCAAAGATAAGTAAGTTAATAAGTGAAAATCATTTTGACTTGCACATATTGTGTGCTCCTGATATTCCATGGGAAGACGATCCGATGAGAGAAAATCCAGATGACCGCCACCTGCTTTTTGAGAAATATGTAAATGTACTCAACACCTACAAAAAAGACTTCATTATTGTAAGTGGTTTGCATGATGAGCGACTAAAAAAATGTGTGTCTGCAATACATAAATTAAAATGAATCTTTAAATTTGTGACGTCTCTAAGGGGTGCTATCGAGAAATCGAGGCTGAGATTATACCCATTGACCTGATCGGGATAATGCCCGCGAAGGGAAGTGACCAGAAGCTAATTATTAATTACACAGAGAATTAGCCCCTTGTTCTTGTTAAACGTTTTTTAAAATGAAAACAAGAATTGTATCTATGATCTGTGGTCTATTGTTCATTTCGATGACCACAGTTGCACAAAACAAATTAAGTGGAACAGTACAAACCCAGGAAGGGAAGCCCATCACAGGGGCAAAAGTACTGATTAAAGGAACCTATTTGGGTTCTTATTCCAATTCAGAAGGAATCTATGAGCTCACGAAAGTTCCCAAGGGCAATCAAACGATCATTGTTCGAATGGTTGGTTTTGAACCCATGGAGCAAAATGTCCAATTGACTCCATCCGATCAAGAGTTCAATTTCACAATGACTGAGAATGTTCAAGAAATGATGGAGGTTGTCGTTATTGATCTGAAAGCCAATGATCGAACCCCAACAACCTATACGAATCTTAAGACAAAGGAGATTGAAAAGGCAAATTATGGACAAGACTTACCAATGTTGTTACGTTTCACGCCCTCAACAGTAGTAACCTCTGACGCAGGAGCGGGCGTTGGCTATACAGGGATTCGGATACGGGGAGTTGATCCAACAAGAACAAATGTTACCATTAATGGAATTCCAATAAACGATTCTGAATCTCACGGAGTTTTTTGGGTAAACATGCCAGATTTTTCATCCTCCGTTGGTGATATTCAAGTTCAAAGAGGGGTAGGGACATCCGCAAATGGGGCCGCTGCTTTTGGTGCGAGTGTAAATATCAATACCAATAAACTGCAAAAGGAGTCGTATGGAATTATTGACAATGGATATGGAGCATTCAACTCTTGGCGGCACACAGTGAAAGTAGGAACAGGCCTTATCAACAACAAGTTTAGCCTGGATGCACGGTTGTCGAAAATCAGTTCTGATGGATATATTGATCGCGCATCATCAGATTTAAAATCATTTTATCTTGCTGGGTCGTGGCAAGG
>Ga0213861_10001173_pt1 | contig 23211 bp, 41 predicted proteins | sample PICome_4_FD_160110 | JGI IMG/M metagenome (GOLD analysis project Ga0213861, IMG submission 160110) | Coastal seawater microbial communities near Pivers Island, North Carolina, United States - PICO131 | ecosystem: Environmental > Aquatic > Marine > Coastal | place: USA: North Carolina... | reverse complement strand
TTATATTGATGATGGATTTGATTTAGGGGCTGATGGTGTAAATTATATAACTACTGATGCAAGGATTGATATGTTCATCAAATCAGGTGCAAGTGTACATAATATAAATCAATGCATGACAGGTGTATATGATGGTAGCGGTACAACTCAAATAAGAGAACAATCAAGTGGAAATGTGAATGGGACTATAAATAAAAATTCATCTATAATTAATACCGAGAATATACTTAGTAACACGTATTATAGTTGGAAATTTTATGTAACTCCAGCGGTTTATAAAAATAGTGTTGACGTTACAACTAGTACAGGTCTTAATACACCATTAGTACCAACAGGATATAATTTAACTGAAGGAGCAAGAAACAGGATCGGTGTAATAGATTCATACACCGATATGGAAATATCATTCAAATCTATTTGCGCTGCTAATGGATTTGATGAAGCCGCAAGTAATACAGATATAAGACAATTATTAAATGATTTAGGATTAACGCTATGAAAGTAAGAAAAGTAACAATTGAGCAAAGAGATATTCTAAGGAGTATTGAAGATTCGGATGGAAATGGCACACGATTCAACCCAGTATTAGATGCAGGAGATACACCACTTGATGAATTTGGTTATCATGTATTAGATGCAAATGGAGAACCAACAGGGGAAAATAGAAATTGGTTTATTTCAAATGAAGAGGTAAATAATTGCAACCACAATGAATTATACCACGATTGGATTCATACGCTACCTGAAATTGAACACAATCCTATAAAAAGAGAATTTTAAAAAAAAATAACATTATATTACATGGTAAAAAAAATCTATGCAGGAATTAGAATTAGCGGTAATTGGTTTGTTGTTATTTTTGATAATACTATATATATCTAGGTTAATATCTAAAATAGAGGAACTAATGATTGAAATAGTGAAATGTAAAAAACAAATAATGAAAGTAGTTGAGCTATACGACGCAATTAAAAAAATAGAGGAAAAAATAAATAATTGGGAAAAAGAAAATGGAAAATATTGACTCTTGGGATTTTTTAAAGTTTATTTTGTCAGGTGTTGTTACTGGGTTATCATTCGTTATGGTGTATTTTTTCAATCAAATACAGAAAATGAAAGATAAGATAGCCGACAATAAGCAAGCTATAGCATTGAATGACCAACACGATATAAACACAGATAGAACACTACTAGAATTGAAATCACTAATTGAGAGATTAGAAACTAAAATAGACACTTTAATATTGAGAAAATGAGCGTATTTGATGATGCATTTAAAATTACAATAGGTCATGAGGGTGGTTATGTGAACGATCCAGATGATCCGGGAGGTGAAACTAAGTTTGGTATTTCTAAAAGGTCATACCCTAATATAGATATTGCAATGTTGACAATAGATCAGGCTAAAATGATCTATAAAAAAGACTACTGGGAAAAGCAGTCATGCCACCTATTAGAAGACTTTCCAGATGTAGCTATTGAGTTGTTTGATAGTTCAGTCAATATGGGTGTTGGTCAGGGTGGCAAGATATTCCAAGAGGCTTTAAATATATCCAATAGAAACGAGCAAGACTACACTAATATAGTAGTTGATGGTGCAATAGGCGCAAAGACTATATCAGCATTCAGATCGAATAAAAATAAGCGTAGGTTGTACAATATCATGAACATACTTCAAGGTGAATTCTATATTAACCTGATGCGCAAAAATGAAGTAAGGGAAAAGTATATAGGATGGTTTGACCGTGTAAACCTTATAAGCAAATAAAATGGGGAAATTCAAAGATAAAACAGGTAGATCAAGGGTATCTACTATTTTAAAAAGCGATACAGCCACAAAGATTGCATCTTTTATAATGGATGCTTTGCCAATACCTAATATAATCAATTATTTGCCAGATCGAAACAAAGACGGTAAAAGAGATTTTAAAGACTTTAAATGGTATGAAATGGCTGGAAGTATAGCAGTATTAGCACTCCTTGTTAAATATGGTGTTATAAATATTGACGAAGTTTTGAAGTTGTTAAAGGTTGTAATGCAATATGTTGAATAGATTGTATATATTTGTTCTTAGATTTGTTTCATAGTTTGTTTTGTTTGAGTGAGTATTTAAAAGCCCTGCCAGTCAGGGCTTTTTTTATGCTCAAAAAAAATAAATTAAAAAAAAATATAAGTTTATAGTATTTTATAAATTATTTTAATTTATCTTAGCCTTACAATTAAACAAACAAACAATGAAACAATCAAAAACAATCAGATGCAGAGTAATGGAAATAGCATGGCAAATCTATTATGCAAGCAAGCGTAAAATGCACACTACAGGAAAAGGACTCAAAGAGTTTGGATACTGCCTTATGTTGGCATGGAGAGTTATTCACACATGGAATGGCCAATTAAATGAGGTTGTTACCATATCTCATGAAGAGACCGTTTACAATTTGAATGGTCATGCAAGAATTGAAAGTAAAATTTTAGAAGTAGTAATCCGATGAAAGTAGAAACATTCCAATCAGAAATAAGTATGAATGATCTCGAAGATCAGATACAAAAGTTTTTAAGAGACAACAACTATGAAGAGGTTGAGCGTAGAACTAGTTCACACAATTTCAGTGGATTCATAGACTACACAGCGCAAGTACAGTATCAAGAATATATGTCATTGATTGATGTAGTGGAAGAGATTGAACGAAACTTTAAATATGTCAACTAATGAAAAAACTACTATACATTGGGCTAATATTAGGAGCTGGTTTTGTATCCTATAAACTAGCTAAAATAAAAAAATCACAATTAAATGAAGACCCTATAAACGAACAAGCAAAATAACAAACTAAAACAAACAAAATATGATTTACGATGTATTTGAATACGCAAACAAATTAGACAATAAAGCAATTTATTACGAGCGATTGAAAATATGCTTAGAGTTTAATATAAAATCAAAAGAGGTTAAAGAAGAGTGGATTCCAACAATACATATGCCGTCAGCAGAAATTGAGGCTAAAATGGGGTTGCATGAATCATCTATTTTTAAATTCACGGAAAAACAATTAACAGACTACAAAAAAAGATTACTCGATAAGTATAAGTTTCTTAACAATGAATGTGAATTATTGAGCAACAAATTACAGGAGTTAAGAGCTGAAAAATTAAACAACAAATAATATGAAACAAATAGCAAAGGCAATTCTTTCTGTCATGAAAGAAGTAAAAGGAATGGAAAAAAATAGTAAAGTAGGTGAAGGTCGTAACTCATATTCTGGGACTAAAGATCAAGACGTTAAAGAGGTTTTCAATGAAGCTTTAGAAAGGAATGGGCTTTGTATCCTTCCAACAGGAATAGAAGAAAGCACACAGATTGACAGATGGGAACAAATATATAACGGCACGCCTCAACAAAAGCAATCAGTTTTCACAAAGGTTAAAACCTCATATATGCTACTTCATGAATCAGGTGAGTCTATTGATTTAGTTGGATATGGTCATGGAGTTGATCCACAAGACAAGTCAGCAGGAAAGGCTACGACATACGCTTTAAAAAACTGTTTACTTTATACATTTTTAACTCCTGTAGGTAAAATAGATGATGCTGAAACAACTCATTCAGATGACATTCCAATACCACAAACAAGGGATGTAAATAGCGACATAGTAAAAGGTTTTATTAACAAAATAAATGGATTTGAAACCTTAGAACAGCTTGGTAATGCTTTTAAATTACTAAGCCCGGCACTACAAAAGAATGCAGAAATATTAGAAGCAGCAAAAAACGTAAAAACTAAATTAAGTAAATAATGGAAATTAAAGGAACAATTCACAGTATAGGACAAACCCAGGTAATAGGCGAAAAGGGTTTTAAAAAAAGAGAGTTTGTAATCACATACGCTGAAAATCCAGAGTATCCAGAATACAGGAAACTGGAATTAATACAAGATAAGTGCGATTTGTTAGACAACTTCAAAGCAGGTCAGGAAGTTACTTGCCAATCTAACCTAAAGGGTAGGCTTTGGGTAGATCCGCAAGGAGTTGAAAAGTGTTTTAATACTGATCAAGTATGGAAAATTGACAGCACTGGAAAAACGGCTAATAATTCTGATGATGAATCTGGTAACAATTTACCTTTCTAAATTGATATGAATTTAAAATCAATATATGATATAAGTTACTCCAAAAAAGAGCTTATAAGCAAAGCTAAGAACGATGTAAAGAGTCAAATTGATTCAGGATTTATAGACCCTTTAGAGCGTTATTTGATCGCAAAGGGAGCAATTGACTACCTTACTGAATACTCAAATAGAATCCATGAGAATGCCTTCAATGAGTTTTCAAAGCACGGTGAAAAAGAAGTCAATATGATAGGAAGGAAAATATCAGTTTCAGAGTTTGGCACTTCCTACGATTATTCAATTTGCAATCATCCTAAATTGAAAGGACTTGAAGATGAGTTGGTAGGAATAAAGCAAAAGATAGACGATATTAAGAATACATTGAAATCATTAAAAGAGCCTATTACAATGGTTGACGATGAAACAGGGGAGGTATTCCAATTAAATCCTCCCTTAAAAACAAGTACAACGAAATTAAAAGTAGTTTATTAGGTGGTTGTTTAGTCTGGGGTATTGGCGTGCCTCAGACATTTTTTAAATGGAAGAAATACAAAAAATATACTACTACAGAAATGAAATAGCAATCATGTTAAATGTATGCTATCGTACAGTTTTAAGAAAAATTAAGAAAGCTGGATTACAAGAATATAAGAGATTTACAAAACAACAAATTGACGAAATACGATGATAATCAAACTATGTACATTAGATGGATTGAGAAGGAGAGCAGACAAAACGGTATCTTTAACACTTAGAACTGCTATAGAACAAACAAGCGAAGAGATGAAAGACTTAGATTTGTTTTTTCAACAACATTTAGTTGTAGCAATCAAACCAGAAAATTCATTATTTACTGAGTCAGAAATAAACGATCTAAGCAATATTAATGTTGACTTATATGATAGTGCTAAAAGTCAAAGTAAACGCATGAGAGCTGTTATATGGAGGCTACAGGAGCAAGAATTAAAAAGATCACCAACAAAAGAAGAGTTTTCAGTTTTTTACAACTTAAAAACAGAGCAAATAATTGAGCACTTCAAAAATAAATTGGATTAGTGTTTAAAAAAATCTAAATAAATTATAGTATGAAAATAGAATTGAAAAAGTGCATTGATCTTTATAATGCAAGAATAAAGATTGAAAACAAAGAATCGGTTAACATTGAATCAATGAACTTTCAACAGCTAGGAATGAAGCTAAACAAAACAGCTCAATATGGTAGTATTGCCGTATCTATGCACTTGCTGAATACTGGTCAAACAAAAACAATTAAGTTGCGATGGATTGACCCTATTTGTCAAATACTTGGAGTTGATCCTAATTTTATGTTCGGATATCCATCGGTACATGATGAAGAGTACCGGGTACTTTTAAAGTAATTAAAATGAGAGACGAAACAAACAAAGCTAATTTAGCGCTGGTATTTTTTGCAAATACTCAAATACAATTAGAGCTAATTGACAGGCTTAAAGGCACTCAATTGTATAGTCAAAAATTAAAGAATCTATGCAATCAAATTGAGAAGGAAAACGAGAAGCTAATTAGTCAATTATACGGCAAGATGGATGACACTATTGAGTCTTATTTTCACATGACTGTAGAAATGACTGAGACTCTAATGGATATAGTTGAAAAAGGAGATATTGAGGTGTTGATTCATTTATTAAAGGAATATCGAGACGGTAATATATCGGTTGTAGATGAAAACAAACACGGTAAAATATTGAACCAAATGGATAAGCTGAAGATATGAATAACGGTAAATAATGGGAAGGCAATACAATTATAATTTCAGTAAATCAAAATATAAGGCAGTTAAACAGTCTTACAACGGTTATAGTTATGACTCTAAGTTAGAAGCTAATTATGCTTCACAGTTAGACCTACTAATTATGGCTAAGGAAGTTGAAAAATGGGAGCGACAATACAAGATTTCAATAGATGTAAATGACGTTCATATATGCAACTACTTTATAGATTTTAAAGTTTGGTTTACTGATGGAAGGGTTGAATACCATGAGGTGAAAGGATATGAAACTGAGGTATGGAAAATGAAATGGAAACTATCAAAGGCTTTATATCCAGATAATAATTTTGTATTAATAAAATAAACAATAAAACAATGAGTCAAAACAAAACAATCTTAGCACATCTTACCACACATGGGCAGATAGATGCGATCACGGCAATTAGAAAGTATTTAATACTGAGAGTTGCAGCGAGAATAAACGAACTCAGGAATATGGGTTACAACATCAAAACAGAGATGGTGATGAAAAACAAAAAGAACTTTGCAATTTATAAACTGGAATTATGAAAAAACTAATAGAAGAAAACTATAAAAGCATTGTCAAACGAGGATTGATAAATGAAGATACATCGGCGATGGATTTTTTATTGAAAATAAGAGAGGAGGTTGATGAGTTTGAATATGAAATATATCATTTTAATAATAATGGAACTTCAAATGAGAATGAGGAACTAGCTGATATAATACTTACTTGTCTAAACTTTGCAAGGCACTACAATATTGATATTGAAAAAGAATTAAAAAATAAAATAAGAAAAAACGAAACAAGAAAAGATTAAATACTATATTTGTTAAGGCGAGTTCGGAAGCGCTATTTATAACAAGAAATTCAAAGGCTTTGCCAGATTGTTCCGAACAACATGACGGTTGAGCCTTTTTTAATTTATGAAATACGAAGAATTTTTAGAAACAAAAAAGCAAAAAAACATTGATAGTGGATTCGATGTTGATGAAGATAGTTTAAATGATAAGCTATTTCCATTTCAAAAGTTTATTATTCAAAAAGCCTTAAAAAAAGGAAGGTATGCAATTTTTGCAGATTGTGGATTAGGAAAAACATTCATGCAATTAGAGTGGGCTAGTAAAGTAACACAACACACAAAAAAACCAGTTCTAATTTTAGCACCATTAGCTGTAACAGGACAAACAATTGAGGAAGGTTTAAAGTTTGGTATTGATGTTAAAATTATTAGCAAAAAAAATGATTTTAGTAAAGACAATATCTACATATCTAACTATGAACAGATTGAAAATATAGACGTTTCAAAATTCATAGGAATTGTATTGGATGAATCTTCAATATTAAAAAACTTTACTGGAAAATATAAGAAGCTATTAATTGAAAAGTTTAAAAAAACACCTTATAAGTTAGCTTGTACTGCGACACCATCTCCTAATGACCTGAATGAGATTGGCAATCATAGTGAATTCTTGAATATATTAGATGCTCAGGATATGAGGTCTAAATGGTTTGTTCGTGATGAAGGAATGAATAATTACAGGCTTAAAGGTCATGCAAAACAATCATTTTATGGATGGATAAGTTCATGGGCTGTAATGATTTCAAATCCTAAAGATATTGGTTTTGATGGCAATGATTACATACTTCCTGATCTAGTTTTTCATGAAAAATCAATAATAACAAAAACTAGAACAAGCTGGAATCTATTCAATGAATCAAGTGTAAATGCAACTACATTCAATCGTGAATTAAAGTTAACCATATTACCAAGATTAGATGAAACAGCTAAAATAGTAAATGAATCTAATGAGTCATTTATTGTTTGGGTTAATCAAAACGAGGAGGAAAAACTACTTTTAAAATTAATACCAGATGCCGTTGCTGTAAATGGTAGTGAAAACCCTGATATAAAAAAAGAGAAACTATTAGGTTTTGCAAAGGGTAATTTTAGGGTATTAGTTACCAAAAAGAAGATAGCTCAATTTGGTTTGAATTACCAGCATTGCCATAATCAAGTATTTGCATCACTAGATTTTAGCTTTGAAGGTTTGTATCAATCAATTAGAAGATCTTACAGATTTGGACAAACAAATAATGTTAATATTTACATGATAACAACAGACACAATGGAAAACGTAGTAAAATCAATCAAGAAAAAACAAGATCAATTCAATGAAATGCAAAGTGAAATGAATAAGTATATCAATGGAGATGCTTTTGGATTACTAAACTCTTATGAGTTTGATGAAGTAAAAACAAAAGACTATTGGCTAATGAAAGGCGATTCATGTCAGGAAATAAAAAGAATACCAGACAACAGCGTAGATTTAATTGTTTTTAGTCCTCCTTTTTCATCTCTATTCACTTATTCAAACTATATTCATGATATGGGTAATAATGAAAATCATGATGAATTTTTCAAACAATATAATTACCTATTAAAAGATTTATATAGGATATTAAAGCCAGGTAGATTAATGGTGTGTCATACTAAAGATTTAGCTGTTTATAAAAATTCAAGTGGATATACTGGTCTTTATAATTTTACAAAAGATCATGATAACGCAGTGGAAGGAGTTGGTTTTAAATATCATTCAAAAGTAAATATATGGACTGATCCCGTACTTGAAAGAGCTAGAACAAACACGCAGAGATTACTATATCACCAAGTAAGAACAGATAGCTCATATTCAGGTGTTGGGCTTCCTGAGTATTGTACTGTTTATAGGAAATGGGAAGGAAATGAAGAAGATTGGACTCCTATAAACAACAAAAATAAGGAAGTATTTCCATTAGATTCATGGCAACAATGGGCAAGCTCAACTTGGAATATAGATAAGAATGATATTGAAGCCTATAATGAAATAGTAAAGGAATACAGTCACCAAACTTGGATGGATATTAAAAGGACTGACGTCTTGAATAATAAAGCAGGAACGGCAATAGGTGATGAAAAACATATAGCACCACTTCAATTATCAGTAATTAGGAGATGTGTACAAATGTGGTCAAATCAAGGTGAAACGGTTTTTACTCCATTTTTAGGTATAGGATCTGAGGTTTACGAATCTGTAAAATTGAATAGGTTTGGAATTGGTATTGAGTTGAAAGACAAATACTATGAAACTGCAATTAAGAATATTAATAAAGCCGTTGAGTCTAAAAATCAATTAGAAATATTTTGATTATGAAAACGATAAAAGAACTATTTCCTGAGATGAAAGGAAAGCAACGAACGAGGCTAGGTGAAGCTCTTAAAAATCACAATATAAAACCTATACAGAAAGCTCCAGAAACTCACTATGTTAATGCTTATTCAGATGATGACGAAGATAAGATAGTGTTAATAGCTGCTGGTTTATTTGGTGAAAATTAGTATATTTGCATTGTTAATAGGCTGAGTGCAGAAGCAGTATATTTAACGAGAAATAAAAAACCTTACCTGATAGAACTGCACTTCTTGATGGTAGGGTTTTCTTGTTTATGGACATTAAATTTGAAGACAAAGAAATTTCAATAATTAGTTTTATAAATTATACACAGAAAAGGAATGGTAACGGTGATTATTCTTTAGGTGGTTTTTATCTTATTTATAACAACTTTACAAAAAAAGGGTACATAGGCAAATCAGTTAATGTAATGTCAAGATTGAGGCATCACTATTATTTAGCAAAATCTAAAAAAGGTATTAGAATAGATTTAGAATTAGCTAAAGATATAGATTCTTATAAATATTATTTAATTGATTCTTATCGTAATTTAGGTATAAACTTTTTTAATAGAAAACTAGAAGGTGTTTACGAAAAATATTATATAAAAAAATATAAAACCTATTTCCCTAATGGATTTAATATGCAAAAACTATGAATATATTCAACTTAACTAGATACTACTGGGATTACTCTTTTAATAACCCAAGTGTTTTAAAGCCAAATCATACTGCTATTTATTTCTTTGCTATAGAACATTGCAATAGATTAGGATGGAAGGAAAAATTTGGACTCCCTACATCTATGGTTATGGAGGCAATTAATATAAAATCTGTCAAAACTTATAAATCTTGTTTTGATGATTTGTGTTACTTAGGATTTTTTAAAGTAATAGAGTTATCAAAAAATCAATACACAGCTAACGTTATTGCTTTGGTAGAAAATGCTAAAGCAAATACTAAAGCACTAGACAAAGCAATTATGAATCATAGGGATAAGCAAAGTGAAAGCATGGGGATAAGCAAATGCCCTATAGATAAACCTATAACTATAGAACTATTAAAACCATTAACAGAGAAACAAAAAGAAATTGTATATGATGTTTCTAAAAAATTTAACATAAATGAAATGACTCCTAATTTTAGATTGATAAGTGAGTTTGTTAGAAACTGTAAAAGCCTAGATGAATTTGTAATACAAAACAAATACTACCATTTATACAAAGAGCAAAACAATGAAATAAAACACGGTATAAAATCATATCTAGGTGATGGAGAATGGAAGGCTTACAACTGGGAATCAAAGTATAATTCAATAACAAAAAAGGAATCTAAAAATTCTCACTTATTCAGGTCATGAAACAACTCGAAAAAGATATAATGTCAATCATCTTAAATGAAGGACAATACAATAGAATTTCGTTTCTTGAAGCGGAGGACTTTAATAATTATTCAGGCTTCAATTTTAAGGACTGTTTTAAGCTCATAGAAGACTTAAAAGGTGACATAGTGAGTATTCATATCAAAATGATAAAAAGTCCTTTAAAATCAATATATGTAATGCAACAGGAGCCAATTAATTCAGTAGTTCTATGCAACCTGGAGAAGTTCGCTATCTATTTAATTGAAATTCGTTTTAAAAAGGTTTTTAGCATCTTACTAGATGACTTAATTTTAAACTCACAAAGTGATATTGAAAAGTCAATGATTGAAGAGTATCAATTGGAAATTACTAGGACTGATATATTTGTTTTGACTGATAGTTTTCTGGAATACTTAGGACACCATTCAAGCGACTACACAAAAATAAGAGTAGATGCATTTTTAAATTGGCGAGATAAAAGAGTAATGAAAATTAAAAATAATTGATGATTTTATAAAATAAATTAAATTTATAGTATTTTATAATTAATTTTAAATTACATTTACTTCATAATCATTTAAACAATAGGAATTATGACAACTTACAAAGCAATAATCACGGAAGAAACATCAGCACAAAAAGGACAAATAGTAGCTAACACAAAAAGCCCAGGGCAATACAAAGGAATGAGCAAAGAACAATTCACAGAAGCCACAAAATATATCTCAGCTTTTACAATCGAAATAGTAGAAATGTAATGATTGAGAAACTAAAAAAAAGACTTGAAAAAATAGAAAAAGAGCTAGAAAAATGCAGGACTAGCTCTTTTGTTGATGGGTGGCAAACTCAAAGACACGCTAAAAAAGCTCGCAAATGGGATGTGTTAGCACAACAAAAAATGAAGTTAATACAACAGATAAACGATATTTAAGATGGCAATTAAATTAAAGGATAGTAAAGATATTTTTGATATATGGAAATTGGCAAACAAATATAATTGCGATGACTTCCATAGAATGTTATCTTTTTAAACACTAAACAAAACAAAACAATGGGAAAACAAACAGAATTATTTTTTGAAACAAAAGTAGAAAGTAACGATATATCATTCTACGGGGCAGGGCATTCTGAATGCTCAGGAACTGCTCACATAGATTGGATAGTAAACCTAAGAGTTGCAGAGTTTGGAATAGTATCTATAGATTCTGAGATTGTGTCAATCGCTATCGAAGTTGAAAAGGAATCACTAGAAGATTCAAAATCAAGTGAATTATATGTAATAGGAAATGGCAAAGGATGTGAAAAGATGTTTGACAAAAGACTGCATTATTTGTTTGAAGATGATTTTACGATAGTAGCTGAATTTGAATCAGGCAACTATCTAATTGAAGAGATAGAAGTAGATTTTGATAGAAGAAGAATTGAATTATACTAAATACTAAAGCTATGGATGAATCTTAATGAATAAAAATGAGCTTACAAGACTTTTTAAAGACAAAGCAGAATCTAACTGGATTTAAAGAAGAACCAGACCATGAAATAATAGGATTGGACTTCAACATTATAACACAAGAACATACCAACGGTGTCCAGCTTGCAGATTCTTGCATGATTGAAGAAATGAAAAACAACTTTGTTTGGAAGAGAGGATTTCAAAATTGCTTTACTGGATTTCCTAATTCTGGAAAATCTCAGTTTTGTTTATTCGTCATGACAGTAAAAACAATGTTATCTAAATGGAAATGGGTAATATGGTCTCCTGAAATGAAGTCAGCCAACTTCGTGGACAACAAAGTAAAAGTTCACTACAACGATTTAGCCTATGAAATAATGGCAACTTGTTCCGGTAAAACTCCACATAAACACATACATGAAAAATATAAAGTTCCTATGATGACTTTAGATGAAAAGCAGGAATGGATGGAATGGATACAACAGTATTTTGTTTTCATAGACCCAACTAACAAGAAGATTGACGATATTTATAATTTGCTAAGAAGGATATATGATGACCAAGGATTTGACGGGGTTTTAATTGACCCTTACAAAAATATAGATTCATCTGATATATCTCGGGAAGATAAGTTTTTGCATAAAGTATTTGATGATTTCAAAGATTTGGCAGTAAGGACTAACAGTGTAATGAATTGGATAGCTCATCCAAAGTCAGGAGTGCAAAGAATAGTAACAACTAAAGAAGGTGATAAATTAGCGGTTTGCAATCAGTATATGTTGTCTGGTGGTGCTGCATGGGATAATTCAATGGATGGAATATATTCAATACAAAGACCTTTTGAACTTGAAGATATAAATGATTCAAGAGTTCATTTTCATAATTTAAAACAAAGGAAACAGGAATTAACTTGTAGTCGTGGGGTAGTTGAAGATATTGATTTTAATATTAAAACTAGAAGATATGTATTTAACGGAAATGATCCATTAGGATATTCAGTACCAACGCAATTAGAACGATTTCCAGAAGTAGAATCAAACTTTGAAATACCTCCTTTTTGAAATTTAATGAAGAATCTATTAAGATTAGTTTTCCTGAATCATTAAAATGTAAAATATGTTAAAAATGAGTTCAAAATTAACATATAGAAATAGTATCAATTATGAATTACCAAACTTAAATTAAAATGACACCAACTGAAATATTACTATTTACTGGAAGTTTCGTAGCTTTTTCAATTATAGCTGCTTTTGTAACGGCTGCAATTATGTTACCAAAAAGAAATAAAGGAGATGATTATGATGGAAAATAGAGATAAAATAGCCAAAATAGTAGCGTTTCAAAAAAACGACAACTGGCACCAATTAAATTGTGGAAATGATAGCCAACATTTGCCATTAGTACCAAAAGAAGTAAATGGCAAAGTTATTTTGAAATGCGTTGAATGTGACTATGACCAAGATTATATACCTGAATGCGTTTTAAATTATGGGTATAACGCTGAGGTAAATTTCAGCGAAGCGACCCGATAGGGTGGAATTTTACCGAATGTTAAATTTTTTGCTTGTGTTCTCTGCATTGGGTGCGATACCCGACATCAATAGATATGAGGAGTGTTGGTAATTCGGAGGTTCGAATCCTCTCGCAAGCACTATATTCTAGGACAAAATAAGGACAATTTAAACAATATCATAATGATTAACATTTGCCCTAATTGCAAAAACCTATTCACTGGAAACGGTACTTACTGTTCTGAGAAGTGTTTGGATGAAGAGTTTCCTTTTAAGGCAAAATGCATTAGGAAATTAAATAATTTCAAATGAAGCAATCTGAATTATTCCTAACGACTCAGATAGGGTGATGTAGCCGACCCACAAACTGGCTTTAACCGCTAACTCTCGCAAAGGCTATTCACGCCTATCGTTTGTTAGCAATACACACGGTATTATGATAATTTTCAGAGGCAATAAAACAGAAACAGGAGAATTGATTGAAGGTAATTTGTCAACAAATGAAGATGGTTCAATCAATGTGATTTCTCAAATAACTAAATCTCAGCCAGTTGATTACGGACAATTCAGGGGCTGGTGCTTTGCTGTTACAAGGGAAAGTGTAGAGCAAAAGATAAATGGTGAGTGGGTGAAGTGTTATTGCTAACGTATAATGATAAACAAAGTAGCATTATGACTAAATACGATGAAATTTTAACAAAGCTAAAAAACAAAGAAATAAACCAATGGGATGCTAGAAAACAGCTATTTGGTTTATCTTGTGTTAGCACTATGTTTGTTTGCCCTTCCGATAGTATTTACGAAGGGACAATAGTGGCGACAAGATCAAAAAGATGTTTGGATATTTATTGGTGCTTGGGCAAACTAATTAGTGCCTAACGGTAGGTATATGGTTAGTGCGCCTACCACAAACTATTGAATTAAGCACTGACCTTCATTGGCGCATTAACTATAAACAATGTTGTGTGCCGTTAATTTTAATAAGATGAAAAAAAGGTATCAAATTACGCTGAGAACAATTTACGGCTCATTAACTATTGATGAGATTGAGGCAAAATCAGAAGATGAAGCTATTGAGATTGCAGAGAAAAAAGCACAAGACGAATTGGATTGCGCTAAAATTGATGAGGTGTACTGTTATGAGTAGCTTAATGGCACACAACGACCCTGATATGAAACGTAGGGGCTATCACCGCTAAAGGTAGGGAGATAACCAAGCTCTCAGCCCCTATGTTTTCATATCTATTGTTAGCCACTTTTAATAATCGGATTATGAAAATAGAAACTTACGACCACTCACTTGTATATGATTTGGTCAACCACATGAGAAAAAAGGGAATGCCCGATGAAATAGCTGGATACCTTCGCTTTTTGCTTGAAGATAATATACCCATGAGCATAAAGATTGATGGTAAATTGTATTCAGCACCTTGGAGATACTGGCAAGACTATGTAAGTGCTTTTGCTTCATGTTGTGGGATGTGCTGTGATGAATCAATTTCAGAGGTAGAAAGAGCAAAAAGCGAACTTTTGAAACACGCCACTCGATTAACTGACCATGCGTTAGATTATTAATTGTGGCTAATGATAAAAATAAATAGCGTAATGATAGAAGATAAGATAAAAGTACTACTAGAGCAATACAATATATTTGGAGCAAAAAGAGATTCTATAACAGAAGAATTATGCTATTTATTGCGTGTTAGCTCTCGTAATACTGGTATTGCTTTTTGGGTAGGATTAATGGTTGGAATGATGTTAATGTTAATAGCTTCATATATGGCTTTTTTATGAGAGCTAACGGTTTGGCTATGTGTAGTGCCTTTAAACTACGCTCACTTAAAAACACAAAACAATGAAACAAGGAACAGAAGTATTCGAAAGCACCGATAAGGCATTACATATAGCTGGTGTTGGCACACGTTTATTTGGGGTTTATTCACCTGAAGAGGATTTACTTGCCGTACACGCAACGGAAGAAGGTGCAGAAGAGAACAAGGGGAACTACGAAAAGCATCACGGAGAAGGATTCTACGTTGATTATGTGATGTTGCAGCCTTAAATGTGTGCCAACGGTTTGGCTAAAATGCGTATCCCGTAGGGTATGCTTTTTAGGTGTTGTTATACCCTGTTTTTTGAGCGTTTGAAAACAATTTACAGAAAAGTGTATTTTTATTTGGTGGTTATTACAGAAAGCTGTATATTTGAAGTATAATAATTAAAACAAAAGAAATTATGATTAACGTACAAACAGCAGACAGAAACACATTAGAAAATGAAATACTTTTTAATGATGAACTTTATAATTTTATCGAAAGTAAAAAAGTAAATGTTGAAGATTATTTGCTCGCTTGTTCAGATGAAGAATTAAGAGACATTTTGACTAACTGGGTTATTAACAATAACGAAGCAATTTAATATGGAGGCATCAGAAAAAGCAAAAATTTTATTAGAACAAATGAGTTCGCAAACTTATAAATATCAACCTTACGCAGGAGCAAATTCTATTGAAGAAGAAATAGGTTATGAAGCTGGTAAAAAATGTGCTTTGTTATGTGTTGAGAATATTATAGATATGCAAAATAGAGTAAATATAAAATTTGATTTTAATATTAATTATTGGCAAGAAGTAGAAAAAATATTAAAAACATTATGAAAGACCTAATAAAATGGAGTGAACTTAGTCGAAAACTAAGCGGTTCAGATAACTCTATACGACCAAACAAAGTTCCTAAGAAGTATGAAAGAAAAGTAAATCGTTTGCTATGGATTCTCGATGTGTGGGAGGGTTGGGCAAATAGGGTATAACATCTATGTTACCACACATTTACAGAAGCATAATGAACACTATATCAAAGACTTACGTACTCTATTTTAGATTGAAAAAGAATCCAAACTACCAATTTACAAAATGTGGATTATGCTTTAACCTGAAAACTGGAAGAGAAATTAAGAAAGTTTACAAATCTAGGTGTATCGGATATAATATAGGAAGTAAATTCAAAGCATTAAACACACTCAGAAAAGATTTAGAAAAAATACCAACTAAAGAAATACTTCCTTTTTGATTTAATCTCAGTGAGTTGGTTTTAGGTATGTAGTTGTAAATTAGTATATTTGCTTATTAAAGTAACTTAATGTAACTATGGCACTTGATAGTAAAACCGCATCTTTAGCAGGTAAAAAGAGTTCAAGAAAAGGGATACCAAATAAGGTAACACAAGAGCATAGAGAATTAATAAACAAGCTTATATCATGCCCTAAGGACTTAGAAAAAGATTTAAAAGAACTATCACCAAAAGATAGATTAGATGCAATTATTAAATTGCTTGAATTTACAACACCGAAACAATCTAGGGTAGTGGCTGATGTGACGAACAAAGTCAATATAAGCTCAATTAAATTTGAAGATGCTTAACAAAGTAGTTAAAACAAACTCAATTTATTCTCCATACTTCAAAGACCAATCAAGAGTATTGATATTCTACGGTGGGTCTGGAAGTGGGAAAAGTGTATTTGTTTCTACTAAAGTATTAAGAAGAGTATCAGAAGAGAGACCTCATAAATTTCTAGTAATTCGTAAAGTGGCGAACACTTTAAAAGATTCTGTTTATGCTGAATTTTTAGAAAGAATAGAAGAGTGGGGAATCTATGACCATGTAACAGTAAACAAGACAGAGAAGTCGTTTAACTTTGATAATGGTAATTCTATCATCTGTAAAGGATTAGATGAACCTGAAAAGATTAAATCAATACAAGGCATCACTGGAGTATGGATTGAAGAGGCAACAGAACTAACTGAGGATGATTTTGACCAGCTAGTATTGAGGGTCAGAGGTGATAAACAAAACTATGTGCAGTTTATATTGTCGTTTAATCCAATAAGTGAGGATCATTGGATTAAAAGAAGGTTAATTGATAGCAATGATGAAACAGTTACTTTTGTTCATACAACATACAAGGACAATAAGTTCTTAGATGATGAATATATAGAGCATTTAAAGAGCTTACAATATACTAACAATCTATACTATCAAATCTATTGCCTAGGCGATTGGGGAGTAGTTGACAAGTCTAATAAGTTCTTATATGCTTTTGATCAAAACATACACGTTAAGCCAGTACAACTAATCGAAAAAGAAACTATTAAACTATCTTTTGATTTTAATATTGAACCATTTGCCGTTCAGGTGTACCAAACACCAGACAGAAACACTATTAACTTTGTCGATAAGGTACGATTGAATAACTCAGATATTTATCAAGTATGCGACCACATCAAAGCAAAGTACCCTAATAGAATGTTCATTGTTACAGGCGATGCGAGTGGAAATAACAGATCAGGAACTGCAAGAGGCAAAACATCATACTGGAAAATAATTAAAAATGAATTAAATTTGTCAAACGCACAGATAAGAATTAGATCAATGAATATTGGTTTAGTTGAATCTAGGGTGCTTTGTAATTCAGCACTACAACATAGGAATATCAATATTGACCCATCATTAACAGAGCTTATTAGTGATTGTAAGTTTAGCAAAGTAGATGAAAAAGGGATATTAACAAAAGATAGAAACAAAGATAAAAATGATGATTTAGATGGATTTCGCTATGCCATGGATGCTGAATGGCCTGACCTTATTTACAACCCAAAGAAAGCTCTAAAAGATAATTAACCATGATAGAAAACCTATTAATAAATTCACTCTTAATTTACGGTATTCATGCGAGTACCAGGACTGGTCAATTGTTAAACTTTTTGACTAAATTTGTTGTCATAGGGAAGGGATTTCCTACACCGAAACAAGCACACCGACAAAGAATGTTAGAGAAAGTTACTTATGATTGTCCTCCATGTATGGCATCACTATACGGAACTGCCTACTTTTTCTTATTAGTTGACCTACCTTTTTACTATCTTCCTGTCTGGGTACTTTCATTAAGTGGATTGAACTACATTTTAAATAAACTATGAAACTATTTAACTACGACATATCAATAACAAAGATTAAGCCTAAAACGGCTATTCATCCAGACATCAAGAAGAAAATAGAATTTGCCTTTACTATTGATGGCGTTGATTACTATGAGTTTAGTAATTTAATTGATATGCCTATCGAACGGTATAAGCAATTCCAAGACTTAGCAACTCAATGTGATTGGCGTATGTCAACAGATGAGATTAAAGACCTAATCAAAGCACAAAAGGAAGCTGTAAACAAGGGAAAGCTTACAGATATAATGGAAGTGATTCAAGGCTTTGAACATTGTCTATCTATCTACATGGAAACAGATTTATTCATGATGCTGTTTTCGTGTGTATTCTTTACTAAGGATGAAAACGTGTATGAATGGGACTATGATTTGGGAATTGAAAAGATGGAGAAGTTCAAGAAGCATGGCATACCTGATTTTTTTTTGAATCAATCAGTTCAAAAATATCTACCTGTGACCGATATATCGAAGCAAGATTTAGAAGTCTTTTCCAGACAAACAAGCGTAAAAAAAGACTATCTTCAATCGATTTTACAAAGAGTATTACAAAGCACCGAGACAAAAGGATAAAGAACTCATGGCAGTTAGCTGAGTTTAACCCTATACGATTTAATTCAATTAAGAGTATGACCGTTTTGGAATATTATGAGTACATTTACAATTTAGAGGCCGAAAGGCAAAAACAAGCCCGTAAGAATCAATGATTTGGCTACTTATAATATCGTAATAGAATATGTTGTAAAAGGCAAAGATCAACTAGCAGCATCCAACAAAGAACTAGAGAAAGCAGAAAAGGCTAATAAAATAGTTCAAAAAGAAACAGATCAAACCACAGAGAAGTTTTCTAAACAAGAAAAGCAACTCAAAAAAAGCAATAGCATATTCGCAAGTACAGGGGATCAACTTAAACAGTTAGGTAATAAGTTTACTATTGCTGGTAAGGGTGCTGGTGATATGGCTGCTGGGTTAATTAATACAGCTAAAGGTGCAGGAACAGCATCTAAAGGAATGAAAATACTAAAGGTAGCTCTAGCATCTACTGGTATTGGTTTGCTTGTTGTTGCATTTGGTTCTTTAGTTTCATTCTTTACAAAAACACAAAAAGGTTCTGATATTCTAAGTAAAGCAATGGCAGCTTTAGGTGCTACTGTTAGTGTTTTGATTGATAGAGCTAGTGCATTTGGGGAAGGTATATTTAAAGCGTTTGAGAATCCTAAAGAGTCTATTAAAAAACTAGGTGAAATAATAGTGGATAATGTAGTAAATAGATTTACTGCTATAATTGATTTAGTAAAAATTACTGGTGTAGGTTTTCAAGCATTAGCAAATAGAGATATTGAAGGGCTGAAAAATGCTGCAATAGATGCGCAGGGGGCTTTAATTCAAATGACTACTGGTATATCTGTTGAGCAACAAAAGGCGATTGCAAACGGTGTAAAAAGCGTTGCTAATGAAATAAAAGAAGAAGCTAAAGCAGCAGCAGATTTAGAAGCCAGAACGCAAGCTTTAACTTTACGAGAAACAGCCTTTATTGTAGTTAAAGCAAGATTAAATAGAGTAATTGATGAAGCAAGACTAGCAGCAGAAGAAGAACAAAGAGCAAATGAAACAAAAGCAGAATCAGATAAAAGGAGAGCAGAAGCAACTCAAAAAGCAATAGACGCTGTAAATAAAAGGTCTAATGAAGAAATAGCAATAGCAAAAGAAAAGTTTGAGATTTTATCTGCGCAGGTTGCATTAGGTGAGTCGTTAACAGATGACTTTATAGCACAAGCAAAAGCAGAAGCAGCATTAGAAGAGGTTGAATCACAAAGAGCATCAACACTTAAAAAGTTAGTGACTGGAATGAATCGTTTTACTGATGCCACTAAACAATCTAATGAAGCAACTAGAGAAAAGATAGAATTAGATGAAGTACAATCACAAGCGATAGCAGAGAAAGACCCGATGGAAGCAGCCACAGGAATACCAGCAGATGTAATGCAGGAAGGTATTGCAAAAGCTATTGAATTAAACAAACAAAAGGCAGATGCACTTATAATGGATGAGCAAGCTGTTGCTAATGCAAAAGAAACGATTGCTTTTGGGTTAGCTGATTCATTAGCAATAATAGCAGGAAGAGGAAGCGCAGTTGGTAAGGCTGTTGCTATTGCTGATATAGCATACGGAACAGGAAAGGGATTTATTCAAGCGTTAGACATAGCCCAGAAAGGAGCAGCAGGATTAGGCCCAGCAGCTCCATTTGCGTTCCCTGTATTTTATGCCACTCAAATAGCAGCGGTATTAGGAGCAGCAGCACAGGCAAAATCTGTATTATCACAAGCAGCACCTAAATTCAGAGATGGTGGTTATATTTCTGGTAATTCTCATGATTATGGTGGTGTACATATAGAAGCTGAGGGTGGTGAGTATATGGCTAGAAGAGAAGCAGTTAATAAGTATGGTAGATCATTCTTTGATTCTATAAACAACCTAGAATTAAACTCAGATATGATTAATGGTTTGTCTGGTGGTTCAACTCCAATAATAGTAAAATCTGATAATAGTGATTTAATTAACGAATACAGAAATAGACCAATTAACAATATAAGCATAAGCGAAGATGGAATAACCCTACGAACAAAAAGGAACAATTCAATAGTTCAAAAGAAAGTTAAAAGATATACTACATGAACGTAGTTGATAATGACTGAGTATCGCTTTATATTGACATATAGCGGAACAGATACAACCGTAGATGAGCCCAAAGACTGGGTAAACTTTGAATCTGAGTTAAACAGAGATTTCAACAGTCATGGTGCTGTATTTCAATACACATCAGGAACTATTAAATTAGGCTTTGTAGGTAGTGGAAGAGATCTACTAGAGACAGCCTTTCAGAATGACGGTTTTGATGCTGAGGTAACTTTGACCGTTGATAAAAGAACCGATCAATACTTTGCATGGGAAAACATCTTTATAGGTGATGCGATATTTGAAAATAGAGAATATACTCAGGACTATTTCATGATTGATTTTGAGGATAGCGGATTTAAACAGAAACTAAAAAACCGATTAAAGACAAAAGTAAAATTAGATACTACTGTCGATTTAGATGGCAATACTTTGACAGGTTCATTGACATCTTACACTACACAATGGGATACTATCTCATTTTTTGAGCGTTGGAAAGCATACTGGAATAAAAGCCGTAGTTCTACTTTGTTTGACACGTTTAATTACTCAACTACTGGCACTAGTTCTACAATTGAAACAGCATACGCAAAGTTAAGATTTAGCTTTCCAACTGTTGAGGACTTGAAAGAACCTCAAGTAATGAGATTTCCTAGCTTTGATGGTACGGGAGCAATTGAAGTAATGCTAATACCTGATTCAGATGGCACTTACACATTTGAAACTAAAATGCACTTTGAATTGGATATTACTGTTACATCTTATACTGGTGCTGACACTGTCACAGGTGATTGGTTTTTATATTTGACTCATAATGACAGTGGAGGCAGTCCAAAGGGGTCAAGCCCTTACACAATAAACACAGATACTAGAAGTGGAGCTACACCTCAAACATTTATGTTTGTTGAAAATCAGACTTATACTCAAACAGGTTTAAGCGTTGTTGATACAGATGAATTTAGTTTTTATTTAGTTAGCAACGCAAGTAGAGTAAGTGCAACAGATACAATGGATTCAGCCTTTGAGTTTAGAATCTATCACGATAGTTATGTTGACTTTGCTTACTTAACAGCTAGTGAGCCTGTAGATATTAAATACTGGCTAATACACGATGTAATTGAAAGGATAATACAGATACTAACAGGACAAGCAAATAGTTTAGAATCTAATTTTTTAGCATTAACAGAGCATGGAGCTAGTTCAGATGGATGTGGTGGTTTAAACATGATTACTAATGGCTATCAGTTAAGAGGTATTGACAACCCATTGGAATTGTCTTTAAAAGATTGTTTTGATCATGTAATAGCTGAATATGGTTGTGGTTGGGGTTTTAAAAATGTATATGGTAGTTATTCTTTAGTAGTTGAGTTGATGGAATACTTCTATCAAGATACTCAAATAATAGACTTAGGTAGCCCATCAGATATTAAAGAAGGCGACTCGTATAAAGAAAACAGTTTTGACCCTTTATTGGTCAATAATATAAAGATAGGATATAGCAAATATGCGAATGATGAAGATGTAGACGACAATATACAAGACTTTCTAACTGAGGCGGAATATCAAACGCCAGTCAGTAGCATTGAAGGAAGTTACAGTAAGATAAGCCCATTTATCGCAAGTGGCAGGCTAATACAAGCCACATTTAACGCTAGATTAACTCCTGATAAGACCTGGAAGTATGATGAAAATGTATTTATTGTTGCAGGAATTAGAGATGGCGGAGATATAGCACCAGAAAACAATGAGGCATTTGAAACTATAACAGGAATTGATGATCCTTCAACGGCTTACAATCTCAGAAAAGCACCTGTACAAATGTTTTTAAATCATGCTCTTTTAATAAATAGTGCTTGCTTTGGAAAGACAAACGACAAATTAATTCAAAATGTAAGCAGTGAAATAAACAAAGACTTTACGCAAAAGTATGTAAGCTATGCAACATGCGTTCTAGGTGATAGTCAATTGCTAGCAAGATCAAGCACTGGAAACATAGCAATATCAGACAACTTTGAAGGTTTTAGATTATTTAAACCAGTACAACATGAGTTCACTATTGCAATGAGTGATGAAACCTATAATTCAATTGTCCGATCTATGGAGGGTAATAATTTAGACTCTACTAAGGA
>Ga0213861_10001171_pt1 | contig 23222 bp, 13 predicted proteins | sample PICome_4_FD_160110 | JGI IMG/M metagenome (GOLD analysis project Ga0213861, IMG submission 160110) | Coastal seawater microbial communities near Pivers Island, North Carolina, United States - PICO131 | ecosystem: Environmental > Aquatic > Marine > Coastal | place: USA: North Carolina... | reverse complement strand
GTAGCTGGCTTGAAGTAATTCATGAAAAGATCTTACTAAAAGGTAAGTTGCCTGCAAGGCTGTTCCAAAAAAACCAACTCCCTAAAGAATTAACTTCGGGGCTTGAAGTGTTCATATAAAAAAAAAAGCTGTAAATGAATTACAGCTTTTTTTTTAATATAAGGATGAGGGAGGGTTTATTTTAATCCACCAATCATTTCTTCAGGTTTTACCCAAGCATCATATTCTTCAGGGGTTACATAGCCCAAACGAATGGCCGCTACGTTTAAGGTAGTGCCATTTTCATGCGCTGTATTTGCAATTTCAGCAGCTTTGTAATACCCAATTTTTGTATTTAAAGCGGTGACCAACATTAAAGAATTATTCACTAATTCTTTAATTCTTGTGTGATTTGGTTCAATTCCTGTAGCACAGTTTTCATCAAAAGATTTGCAAGCATCTCCTATTAATTGAGCAGATTGTAATACGTTTGCAGCCATCATGGGTTTAAAAACATTTAATTCATAATGTCCCTGAGTACCACCAACTGTTACTGCGACATCATTTCCCATTACTTGCGCACACACCATGGTCATGGCTTCTGCTTGTGTTGGATTTACTTTTCCGGGCATGATAGACGAACCGGGTTCGTTTGCCGGAATGATCAATTCTCCAATTCCAGATCGAGGTCCAGAGGCCATCATGCGAATGTCGTTTGCAATTTTATTTAATGAAACAGCAATTTGTTTCAACGATCCATGTGTTTCTACAAAAGCATCATGGGCAGCCAATGCTTCAAACTTATTTTCTGCGGTTATAAAGGGCAATCCCGTAAACTGTGCAATGTACTTAGCCACCAAAATGTCATACCCTGGAGGGGTGTTTAAGCCGGTTCCAACAGCAGTTCCTCCGAGTGCTAATTGACTTAAATGCGTTAAGGTGTTTTTCAAAGCTTTTACGCCAAAATTTAATTGGGCTACATAGCCAGAAAACTCTTGTCCCAAAGTTAGTGGAGTAGCATCCATTAAATGCGTTCTTCCAATTTTTACAACATCTTTAAATTCTTCTGACTTTAATTTTAAGGTAGTTTTCAGTTGCTCGATGCCCGGAAGGGTGGTTTCGACAATTTTCTTGTAGGTAGCAATGTGCATCCCCGTGGGAAAAGTGTCGTTTGAAGATTGTGATTTATTGACATCATCATTGGGCTGAATCGTTTTTTCACCTTCACCAATGACATTTCCTGCAATTTCATGGGCTCTGTTGGCAATCACTTCATTCACATGCATATTTGATTGTGTACCTGACCCCGTTTGCCATATGACTAATGGGAATTGATCATCATGTTTCCCGGCCAAAATTTCATCACATACCTGTGCAATTAAATCCCTTTTTTCTGCAGTTAGAACCCCCAAATCACAATTGGTGTATGCTGCTGCTTTTTTAAGATAAGCAAACCCATATACAATTTCAAGAGGCATCGATCCTGCTGCACCTATTTTAAAGTTGTTGCGAGATCGTTCTGTTTGGGCTCCCCAATATTTATCTGCTGGAACCTTTACCTGTCCCATGGTATCCTTTTCTATTCTGTAGGTCATGTTTGTTTCTGTGAAAAATTAAAATACAAATTTACGAAAACTAAGATAAAAGCTATTATGAAACGCTTTTAAAAACAATTGAAAAATTTTCATTTTACATAGTAGAATTTGAAAATATGTATTATTTTTGCAGTATCAATATTCTCAAACAAAAGCAAATGTTAGATTTTTCACAATTTTCAGGATTAGTTTTATTCATGTTCATCTTTACAGCCGGTTTTTGGTTGTTGATTTTCCTGTTAACATTTGTCGTTCCTTACTGGATTGGCGGTACAATTTGGGAAAATTTAAAATTAAAAAGAGAAGCCAAAAAAGCTGCCGAAGGTAAATAAGTAGTTTTTTTATAGAGATCGTTTTTTATGCGGTCCAACAAAATTAAAAAAGCAATAATCATTTGATTATTGCTTTTTTCTTGCTCCAGTATTTTCTTAGCAAAAGAAAGTATTTTACTTTTTTTATAATTTTTTACTCAACAACCCATCCTCAACAAGTGAAATTTAAAATTTAAAATTGAGCTTTCATTTTTGATACTTTATGTTCAAGGATTGCTCTAAGAATCTCTCTATTACAAGGATGTTTTTTAGAAAACCAGAACGCAACATATATTTTCTAAATTTAAATATCCACAACAACTGCTAAATAAGCAATACAATACCACAACAATTACTCCCAATGTGTTTTTTTTTGTTAAGAGAATCATAGTTATTTTGGCGCTATCACTATGATTTTAGTTTATTCAAATTTGTATGTTTTTTATTGTGGTATAATTCACAGATTGAACATTTATAATACTTAAATTTATGAAAATTAATAAAAGTAGAAACCTTTGCTCTCATTCATTTGGGTAAAATAAGTGTCTGGATGTAAATTTAGATTGTCTACAAAACAAAAATAACACATGAAGAATTATTTATTAAGAATTATTTTACTCAGCTGTTCTTTGAGCTTTTTTGCACAAACGAATAGCGTTAAGTTAATTGACAATGCTCAAGGAACAAGATTGTCTGTCAATGGGAACAGTTTTATGATTAATGGTATGAATTGGGACTATTTTCCAATTGGTACGAACTACTCATACAGTTTATGGAATCAGTCCGAAGATGTTATTAAGGCTGCTTTAGATGCAGAAATGAGTTTACTCAAAAATATGGGTGTAAACACTATACGAGTATACACGGGCATTCAGCCGAAATGGATTACTTACATCTATGAAACCTATGGGATTCATACAATGCTTAATCACTCCTTTGGTAGGTATGGATTGACAATCAATGGCGCTTGGGTGGCCAAGACAGATTATTCAGATGCGACTACGCAAGCTGTTTTGTTGGAGGAAATGAAAGCCGTTGTTTCTGAATACAAAAACACCCCTGGATTACTTATGTACCTATTAGGAAATGAAAATAATTATGGATTGGTATGGAAAGGAGCCGAAACGGAAGACTTGCCTATCAATGAAGATGATTATTCTGTTGCCGCTAAGTATCTATACCAAATGTTTAACAAGGCAGCAGTCCTTATGAAAGCGATCGATGGTTCGCATCCAGTGGCAATCTGTAATGGTGATTTAGGTTTTTTAGATATTGTTGCAAAAGAATGTAAGGATGTAGACATTTACGGAACAAATATGTATCGTGGGAAGTCTTTCGGAGATGCCTTCAAAAGAGTGAAAAATGAACTAAACATGCCAATCATGTTTACAGAATTTGGAGCAGATGCCTTCAATGCAGTGACCAACGAGGAAGATCAAAAAATGCAAGCGCACTTTATGGTTGAAAACTGGAGAGAAATTTACCAAAATGCTGCCGGATTAGGAAAAGCAGAAAATTCTTTGGGTGGTTTTACCTTTCAGTTTAGTGATGGTTGGTGGAAGTTTGGTCAGACAAAAGATTTAGATGTGCACGACAACAATGCCTCTTGGTCCAACGGAGGGTATTACATAGATTTCAAAGAAGGAAAAAATAATATGAACGAAGAATGGTTTGGAATCTGTGCCAAAGGACCTACAAATGCGGCAGGTTTGTATACTTTATATCCAAGAGCTGCGTATTATTCTTTACAAGAAGCACATCGCATCAATCCATTTGATGAAGGAGTTACCTCCAGTTCAGTAGCAAAACACTTTTCGAACATTAGTTTAATGGACGGTGTCTTAAGAGCAAGAGGCGGTAATGCTACGATGGGGAGTAGTGAAAAAATACGTCTGAGTAATTTAAGAGCAGAATTTACAACATTTAATACAGGAGGGGATTTATTAACCACCCCAAGTATTGCCGATCCAGAAAACACAGGCTATCCAAATAGAACCGGTTTCGATCATATGCAATCTTACTTTGTTGGAGTACAAGCACAACCATCTGCAAATATGAGCGCAGAAGTGAATGTCAATGTCTTAGGGAATGTGGCTTCAAATCCAATTGATGAAATATTCTACGAAAATAGAAATCGTCCAGTTGTGGTTAATACAGACAATGGAAACGTTACCCTTACAGATAACAATAGAGTCCAAGTATACAATGCATCTTTCGATTGGAAATCAGATGCTTTTAATGTGAGAGGATTTTATAGAACAGGTCATTACCATTGGCAATATGAAGGGGATGTATTTGGGTTATATCCAGAAGCAAATTATGGACCTAATTTAGATATTTACGGAGGTGAGATTTTAGGTGTAGAAGTAGATGGTAAAGGTTTTTTAGAAGGCTTAAAAGCGGCTTTTGGACCACAATTATGGTGGGGAGCGAATCCGGCCTTGCTTTTAAAATATAGTACACAAATAGGAAATTACACCTTTACAAGTGTGTTTCATGAAGATGTTAATAAAAGAGATACTAGAGAAGCACAAACATCTGGTTTTATTCCCTTACCTCAAACACGAAGACTTACCCTAGCATTGGAAAGAAAATATGACAATTTTGGATTCCAATTAGGAGGAATCTGGGGAGGTCAACCTTTAAACGGAAGAGAATATCAAGATATTAGATACAATAATGATGGTACAAGTGATGTTGTGGTAGATCGTGTAAAAGCAGCTGATAACTGGGGAAGTAAATTAAAAGTTACCTACACCAAAGGAACTTTTAACTGGTATGCACAATCTGCTGTCATGGGACTTGTTGCAAACGGAGGTGCCGATGCAACCACTACTTTTACAGGTTGGAAATTGAAAGACACCGGAAGTGGGAATCAGGCAAACTTTTTAACAGGATTTACATTCAGTTCAGGAAACTTACAAATTGCACCAAACTTTTTATGGCAAAAACCTCTTGTAGCTGCCATGCCAAATGGTATTGATGCTCCAGGAAGATTGAGAAATATACAAGCAGATCCATTTGTGGTAAGAGGCAACAGGGAAACAACTGCAGGAGAAATTTTATTTACCTACGATCCAACCCCAGGAACTTGGATGTATGAGTGGGATAATGACCGTGCAGAAGACGCAAATTTTGCGATGAATTTAGGATTTGTATACAGACACCTACCAACAACACAAGATGCTGCAATCGGTTTCTTTTCCAATCGATCAATTTTTGCCTTTGGAGAATCAACACCTGCTGAAGACCTTTGGGAAGTAAATTCAAGAATTGTTTCCAAAATGAGTCCAGACTTTGGGTTTATTGCAAACCTATATTACGGAAACGGTCAAGCAAACGGGAGTGATGCACGACTGATAACAAGATCGGGAGGAGACCTTCGTATGATTTATAATAAATTGAAAGTAACCGCTACTGCAAAGTTTAATGATTGGGGACCTTTTGACTATCATCGAGATTTTAACCTAACGTATCCAACACAGCTAATGTTGGATTTTTCGACTACTTTAGGAAAGCCAGGTTGGTTTGTGCTGCCAAACACCAAAATGGGAATCCGAGGAACTTGGAGATCCCTAGACCAATATTCTCCGAGATATACTTTTAGCAGTACAGATGCTTCTACTTTAAACCTTGCAGGACAGTCGAACGGTTCTGAATGGGAAATTAGAACATACATTCATATTAATGTTGGAAAACAATAAACAGTTACGATCATGAAAACAAGAAAACAAATTTATTCAAAAATTACCCTTCTTTTAAGTTTACTTTTAATTATAACCATAGGCTGTGAAAGAGCGCTTTCAGAAGATGTTGTTTTGGCTACCTATTCTCCATCGCCGGATGTTTATATAGATGGTTTTAGTAGTGGGCTAGAATACTACCCATATTTAAATTCTAAATACGAAGCCTTTTCTGTAGACACACAAGTAAAGTACAAAGGAAGTTCTTCAATGCGTTTTGATGTTCCTGTTGAAGGAGATCCAGCCGGAGGGTATGCGGGAGCCATTTTTAGAGATGATAATGGTGGAAGGAATTTAACTCAGTATGATGTTTTAACATTTTGGGCAAAAGCAACCCAATCCGCAAAAATTAATGACATTGGTTTTGGACAAGACTTTGGAGAAAACAAATTCGAAGTAAGTAGTCGAGGATTGCAATTGACAACCAATTGGGTAAAATATATAATCCCAATTCCAGATGCCTCCAGATTAATTCAAGAAAAAGGAATGCTTTGGTATGCAGAAGGGCCAGAAAATGGAGAAGGATATAGCTTTTGGATCGATGAAGTGAAGTTTGAAAAATTAGGAACCATCTCAGCGATTGAACCGCTAATTTTATTGGGAGACGACAAAGTAATTACCTCCTTTAATGGTGTACAAACAACCATAGATGGAGTTTCTGCAACCTTTAGCTTCACAGATCAGCTCTCTCAAACCATCTCGATCTCTCCTGCTTATTTAAACTTCAGTTCTTCGAATACAAGTGTTGCTACTGTTGATGAATTTGGTGTAGTAACTACCCTTAATGAAGGAACTGCAGTCATAACAGCAACTTTTAATGAGCAACAAGTGTCAGGAAGTCTAACCATTAATTCTTTAGGAGCATTTTCTCATGCACCAGTTCCAACACAGGATCCAGCAAATGTAATTTCATTATTTTCAGATGCCTATACCAATGTACCTGTAAATTATTACAATGGATATTGGGCTCCTTGGCAAACAACTTTGTCAGATGATTTCACGGTAGATGGCGACAATATTTTACAATACACCATTTTTAATTTTGTAGGTGTGGAGTTCAGTTCACCTACAGTAGATGCTACATCAATGTCCCATTTTCATTTAGACGCATACATTCCAGGTCCAATTGCTCCTGGAAGACAGCTTAGAGTTTTGTTGGTAGATTTTGGTGCCGATGGCGCTTATGGAGGTGGAGACGATACCAGGCATTCAACAACCTTTACAGCCCCTACATTGGTGTCTCAAAATTGGATATCAATTGATTTGCCTTTTTCGAGTTTAACAGGTTTGGATAGCAGATCTAATTTGGCACAATTGATATTGGAAGGTGGAGATGGCTCCAAAATTTTTATAGACAACCTTTATTTTTATAATTAAGCAAACAGTATAAATAGTAATTTTAAAAAGTAAAAAACATATGGGACCATATGTTTTATGAAGTATTTTATGACGAAGAATCCGATTTTTTTAGGTAAAAATAGCGCTTATAACCCTTCTTTAGAAGTAAGCGGAACCCAAGTAATTATTGAAGGTGAGGTCTATTACAAAATTCTAAATAGCAATAAAATGAGACCGTTTTTCATCAGTCTCGTAAGCAATTCCGATCATTGGATGTTTATTTCTAGTAATGGAGGTTTATCTGCTGGTAGAAAAAATGCTGAGAACGCATTGTTTCCCTACTATACAGATGACAAAATAACAGAATCTTCCGATATTACTGGAAGTAAAACCATACTTCATGTTCATAAAGAGGAGAAAACATTTCTTTGGGAACCGTTTTCAGACAAATATGAGGGTGTGTACGCAATTAAAAGAAATTTGTACAAAAATAATTATGGCAACAAGCTTATTTTTGAAGAAATTAATGAAGATCTAGGAATTACTTTTCAATACCAATGGAATTCAAGTACCAAATATGGTTTTGTTAAAAAATCTACCTTATATAACACAAACACCGCTGCTGTTGAGGTAAGTATTTTAGACGGAGTTCAAAATATTTTACCTTATGGGATCGCTTCAGATTTTCAAAATAGTACGAGTAATCTTATTGACGCCTACAAAAAATGCGAATTAGAAAAAGATACCGGTTTAGGAATTTTTGCTTTGAGCGCTGTGATTGTTGATAAAGCAGAACCAAGTGAAGCTTTGAAGGCCAATACAGTTTGGTCTACAGGGGTTAAAAATCCGACTTATTTAATTTCGTCACTACAACTAAATGCTTTCAGAAAAGGTGAAGAGGTATTCCAAGAAGAAGATATAAAGGCAGAAAAAGGGGCTTATTTTACTGTGCAGCACCTTACACTAACTTCTAATAATCCAACTTCTTGGATGTTGGTAGCAAATGTAAATCAGAACCTTATTTCAATACAAGAAACAAAGGCAATCATTAAAAACACTCCAGATGTTACTGCTTTGATTCAAAAAGATATCGAAACGGGTACCGCAAAGCTGGTTCAACTAGTTGCTGCCTCTGATGGATTGCAATTGGGTGAAAACCAACCCAGAAACACAAGGCATTTTGCCAATACTCTTTTTAATATTATGAGAGGTGGTATCTTTGATGATAATTATCAAATTGAAAAAGAAGATTTTATAAAATACATTTCAAAGGCCAATAAAAAAGTCACCAAAAAGAAAGAAGATGTTTTAAAAAACTTACCTGAACTTTTCAATGTTGATTTTATTAAAAACCTAGCAAATGCTCAGTATGACGCCAATTTCAAAAGACTTTGTTACGAATATTTACCATTAAAATTTAGTAGAAGACATGGAGATCCAAGTAGACCTTGGAATAAGTTTTCTATCAATACACGAAGTGAAGTTGACGGTTCTAAAATTTTAGATTACCAAGGAAATTGGAGAGATATATTCCAGAACTGGGAAGCCTTAGCGCATTCTTATCCAGAGTTCATAGAAGGAATGATCTATAAGTTTTTAAATGCAACAACTTTTGAAGGATACAATCCGTATCGAGTAACCAAAGATGGTTTCGACTGGGAGATTATTGAAGAAAACGACCCTTGGTCTTATATTGGATACTGGGGAGATCATCAAATTATTTATTTGCTGAAGTTCCTAGAATTTATAGAAAAATATTATCCAAATAAATTGGCTAAAAACTTCACAGAAGATGTTTTTGTATATGCGAATGTACCTTATGTAATTAAAAGTTACGAGGACACCTTAAAAGACCCAAAAGATACCATTGATTTCAATGCAAAATTAGATCAAAAAATTCAAGAAGAGAAAGAAAGACTTGGTGCTGATGGCGCTTTGTTAAGAGACGAAAATTTCTTTATTCACAAAGTGAATTTAATCGAAAAATTATTGGCCACTGTATTGGCGAAAGTTTCCAACTTTATTCCAGAAGGAGGTATTTGGTTGAACACCCAAAGGCCCGAATGGAATGATGCAAACAATGCTCTAGTAGGGAATGGAGTATCTATGGTGACACTCTATTATTTAAGAAGATTTATTAACTTTTTTGAAGATATCATAGAAAAATCTTCGGAAGCATCCTATGCAGTCTCAAAAGAACTAACACACTTTTTCCAATCGGTAGCTTCAGGATTATACAGTCAAGAGGGCATATTGTCAGGAAAAATTTCAGATACTGACCGTAAAACACTTTTAGACATCCTTGGAAAAGCAGGAAGTACCTATAGAGCCACAATATATGAAACGGGTTTTACTAGTGATAAAGAAGCAATTACGAAAGATGATTTAACTTCGTTCTTCAATGTGCTTAAAAAATATTTAGACCACACAATTGTTGCCAACAAACGTACAGACAATCTGTATCATGCCTATAACCTGATGACGGTAGAAAACGATGCTGAGGTGTCTATTTCCTATCTATCAGAAATGTTAGAAGGTCAAGTAGCTGTTTTAAGTTCTGGTTATTTATCTGCAAAAGAAGCCTTATCTGTGTTGGATGGTTTAAAAGCAAGTGCTCTCTTTAGAGAAGATCAATACAGTTATATTCTCTATCCGAATAAAGACCTGCCAAGGTTTACTAGCAAGAATATTATTCCAGCAGCATCCGTAGAAAAATCGGAATTATTAAATCAACTCCTCGCAGATGGGAATACACAAATCATCGAAAAAGACATTACAGGGGCATGTCACTTTAATGCGAATTTTAACAACGGCGTTCGATTAAAAGAAACCTTGGATACCCTTTCAGATAAGTACCAATCTTTATTGGCAAAGGATGAAAAACTCATTTTAGCGATTTATGAAGAAATGTTTGATCATAAATCCTTTACAGGAAGATCTGGAACATTTTTTGGCTATGAGGGTTTAGGGTCAATCTACTGGCATATGGTTTCGAAGTTGCTAATTGCAGCTCAAGAAAACTGTTTGTTGGCAATTGAAGAAAATGAAAGTGAGGAAGTAATCGGAAGATTGTTGGAGCACTATTATGAAATAAATGAAGGGATTGGCGTTCATAAGTCTCCGGAATTGTACGGTGCATTTCCAACAGATCCTTATTCACATACCCCAGCTGGAAAAGGGGCACAACAACCAGGAATGACCGGACAAGTGAAAGAAGATATTCTTTCGAGGTTCGGTGAAATTGGTGTTTTTGTAAAAGCCGGACAGTTACAGTTCAATCCAAGGTTGTTAAGAAAAGAAGAGTTTTTAACAACTTCAAAAGAGTTTGCCTACGTTGACCTTGACAATAGCGAAAAGACCATACGGATAGAACCAAATAGTTTTTGTTTTACCTATTGTCAAATTCCAGTAATTTATAAGACTTCAGAGAAGAAGGGTGTTGAAGTGTCTTTTGAAGATGCATCAACCAAAACCTATGAAGACTTAATGATTGAGGCCTCGGTGAGTCAAAAAATATTTGAGAGAACCGGTGAAGTAAAAAAAATAATTGTTTTTATCCCTAAATAAGCATGCAAAAGAAGCGAAGGTTTACTTATCGAATTTCTAGAAAAGCAATACGCATTTTGAGTATGACGCTATTGGTCTTTGTTTTTTCATGTACTTCTTCAGTCCCCAAAGATGTAAGGGTCGAAAAGACATCTAAGACGGCTGCACAGCTCTTGGGGAATCCAAATTACTTGGCAATGTCTTACGGTGGTTATAGAGAAAACTCAAGAGACATACAACCTTCGATAGAAGCATTGAAAGAAGATTTAAAAATTCTTTCAGCAATGGGTATTAAAATCATTCGAACCTACAATGTACAAATTCAGTTTCCTCATGCGGCCAATGTTTTAAGAGCAATAACCGAGCTTAAAAAGGAAGATCCTAATTTTGAAATGTATGTGATGTTGGGTGCTTGGATAGATTGTTTAAATGCATGGTCTTCATCTCTACCAGACCATACCAAAGAAAGTTTACAAAATGCAGGAGAGATAGATAGAGCTGTAGCTTTGGCAAAACAATATCCAGCTATTGTAAAGGTAATTGCTGTGGGAAATGAAGCCATGGTAAAATGGGCTACAAGTTATTTTGTGCAGCCTAAAATAATCTTAAAATGGGTTAACCACCTTCAAAAATTAAAAAAAGAAGGCATCTTAAGTAAAGATCTATGGATTACAAGTTCCGATGATTTTTCTTCATGGGGTGGCGGTGATTCTAGCTATCACACGCAAGATTTAGAAGCTTTGATGCGTGCAGTGGATTTTGTTTCAATGCATACCTATCCTTATCATAATTCTCATTACAATCCTTCTTTTTGGAAAACACCAGACCATTTGGAGAATTTTTCAGAGCATGAAAAAATTGATGCTTCCATGTCGCGCGCGCTACATTTTGCAAAAAACCAATATTATGCAGTTTCAAACTATATGAAAAGCCTTGGAATTGAAAAGCCAATCCATATTGGAGAAACAGGATGGGCAACGGTTTCAAATGGAAAGTATGGGGTTTATGGATCCAGAGCAACGGATGAATACAAACAAGGTTTGTACTATCATGCAATTCGAAGATGGACCAATAAAGAAGGTATTTCTTGTTTCTTTTTTGAAGCTTTTGATGAGCCTTGGAAAGATCCTAATAATGTCAGCGGTTCTGAAAATAATTTTGGTTTGATTACGCGCGATGGTGCTGTAAAATTTGGACTGTGGAATTTAGCAGATCAAGAAGTTTTTAAGGGTTTGAAAAGAAATGGAAATCCAATAACAAAAACATTTAATGGTAATCAAATGGAATTGATGAAAACCGTATTGGTTCCGAATACAACATATAAGCGGTAAATCTAAAAGCGATGAAAAAAACAATCTACCTATATCAAATAATACTTCTATTGATCGTCATCATGAGTTGCAATCAAAAAGAAAGTGAATTACTGGTTACGGTATTCGAAACTTCGGAGAGTGGGAATCACTTAACAAAAGTTTCGGGTTTCACAGCAGTTGAAAGCGCAGCTACTATTACTTTAAATCCTTTAGAGAAATTTCAAACGATTTCGGGATTTGGGGGGGCTTTTACAGAGGCTTCTGCTTATTTACTCAACCAATTAAGTGAGAAAAATAGAGATAGCATCATGCAAGCCTATTTTGGTAAAGAGGGGGCCAATTATTCTTTAACAAGAACCCATATGAATTCCTGTGACTTTTCTTTGTCTCAGTATTCCTATTCTCCTGTTGCAGAAGACATGACATTGGAACATTTTACCATTCAAGAAGATAAAGATGATCTAATACCAATGATCAAAGAAGCTTTGAGAGTGTCTGAAGACGGCTTTAGAATCATTGCTTCCCCTTGGACCGCTGCCCCTTGGATGAAAGACAATAAAAAATGGGTAGGTGGGAAATTATTGCCAAAATACTACGATACTTGGGCCTTGTTTTTTTCTAAATATTTAGATGCCTACAAAGAAGAAGGGATTGATCTTTGGGGTTTTACAGTAGAAAATGAGCCGCATGGGAATGGTAATAATTGGGAAAGTATGCATTATTCTCCCAAAGAAATGACCACTTTTGTGGAACATCACCTAGGACCAAAGCTAGAAGCGGACGGTTATGGCGATAAAATTATTTTAGGATATGATCAAAATAGAGCGGGTATCAAAGAATGGGTAGATGTAATGTATGCGACTGAAGCATCTTCAAAATATTATGATGGTACTGCGATTCATTGGTACGAAAGCACCTATGAAGTTTTTCCAGATGCATTGCAATATGCACATCAAAAAGCACCTAATAAATATTTAATAGAAACCGAAGGTTGTATTGATTCTCAAATTCCTGAATGGAAAAATGACGCTTGGTATTGGTCGAAAGAAGCTACTGATTGGGGCTGGGATTGGGCATCAGAAAAAGACAAGTATTTACATCCAAAATATGCACCTGTAAACCGCTATGCCAGAGATATTATTGGCTGCCTAAACAATTGGGTAGATGGATGGATTGACTGGAACATGGTATTGGACAAACAAGGAGGTCCAAATTGGTTTAAAAATTGGTGTGTGGCACCCATATTGGTAGATCCAGAGAAAGATGAGGTCTATTTTACGCCGCTCTATTATACCATGGCACATTTTAGCAAATACATTCGTCCCAATGCACAAGTAATTGGCTTGGAAAGTACTGATAAAGAATTACAAGTCACCGCTGCAAAAAACCCAGATGGTACAATTGCAGTAATTGTATTTAATGAAGGAAAAAAAGAAAAGAATTTTAAAGTTCGCCTAGGAACCAAAGAAACTTCAATCCGGATCAATGCACAAGCATTGCAAACGATTGTTATAGCATCAACCATATAATAAACAAAAACGCATATGTCAAATATCAATACCCCTAATAAAATCCCAATGGGACAAAAAATAGCTTTTGGATTGGGAATGTTGGCCAATCAAATGTTTCCCGCTGCATTGGGTATTTTTATGGTGGTTTTAGTACAAGATTATAAAATTCCTACTTGGATGTGGGGAATCTTATTTTTTCTTCCACGTATTTTTGATTCCATCACAGATCCAATCATGGGTTTTATTTCAGACAACACAAGATCCATTTGGGGAAGACGCAGACAATACGTTTTTTTAGGAGCCATCATTATGGGCGTGTCTTTTGCTTTAATGTGGCAACTTCAAGCAGTTAATATTGAAGAAAGTATCAATTATAACTTTACTTATTTTTTGATTTGGTCTTTGGTTTTTTACGTTGGATTAACTGTTTTTAGTGTTCCTTATGTAGCGATGGGCTATGAAATGAGTGATGATTTTCATGAACGCACAAACATCATGGCAATTGCACAATGGATTGGACAATGGGCTTGGGTAATAGCTCCTTGGTTTTGGGTGGTTATGTATGATGAAAATTGGTTTGGAAATGATACAGCCGAAACCACTAAATATCTTGGTGTTTGGGTGGGTGTTATTTTTGCTTTATTAGCAATGGTACCCGCTATTTTTATTAAAAGTGAATCCACTCTAGATGATGATAATTTAACACCTTTATCACTAAAAACAATTGGTGGAAGCCTGAAACAGATTTCAGAGAACTTTAAAGAAGCTTTTAAAATTGAGGCTTTTAGAAAACTATGTTTTTCAACGTTTCTAATTTTTAATGCGTTTAATACGGTTGCAGGTTTTTCGTTTTTTATCGTAGTATACTATCTGTTCGAGGGAAGCACAGAGGCAGCAGGTCTTTGGCCAACCCTTTTGGGAAGTATTGGCGCTTTGTCGACTACTTTTTTAGTGATACCAACCGTAGCAAAAATGTCATTAAAAATAGGGAAAAAGAAGACGTTTTTAGTTTCCCAAGGAATTTCGGTGATTGGGTATTTAATGCTTTGGTTTTTGTTCATTCCAGGAAAACCTTACATGTTTTTATTTGCATTGCCTTTTTTCTCTTTCGGAATCGGAAGTTTGTTTACCATAATGATGTCAATGACTTCAGATATTATTGATATCGATGAATTGAATACTGGTAAACGAAGAGAAGGTGTATTTGGAGCGATTTATTGGTGGATGGTAAAATTTGGTTTTGCAATTGCTGGATTATTAACCGGCGCTATCATGTCATTAGTAGGTTTTGTGCCAGATACCATTAACTCGGAAGCATCCATTATTGGAATAAGATTATTTTATTCCGGGTTGCCAATACTAGGTACACTGGGAGCAATTTGGATAATGCGCAATTACGATCATACCGAAGAAAAAGCGCGAGCAGTAAGTCGAGAATTAGATGCAAGATCTGCTCAAAATAACTCTTAAATAAAACAAAAGCTACATTTTTTATTGAAGATATACTTTTAAAATCGCCTGCAGCTGCTGCAAGCGATTTTTTATTTCATATCCAAACCTATTGCTACTTCATGACGGCAAAAAAAATAAAGCCATTTTTGTTTGTAACGAATTGATTTTTTGTAACATGGCTACCTTCAAAACATTTTAGCATATTTTTCATCGGATAGTATGGTTCAAAGCAGCTATCGAATCAGATTCACCAATACATAAACCATACAAGTATTTTAATGTGCCATTTTTTAGGCTTTGGTATTCAAATTTAATCCCTTTAAAATCATCGATTGGGAGCCTTTTTAATGTAACTTTAATTTATGTTCAGTATGTATGTATTATATATAGGTCTTAATTGTTCAGAAAGAAAAAAAAATATTAATATTACAGAGTTAAATTAAATCAAATTTTTATGAAAAAAATTACTTTGTATTTTGCAATGATTTTGTCATCATTGATGTATGCGCAAGCACCTGGAAGTGCCGCAACCGAACCTTCAGCAAGAGCTGCTGAGAATGTAATTTCTTTATTTACACAAACAACCGATGCCACAACAACGGTGTATGACGATATTGCAGTGTCAGATTTTAACCCAAACTGGGGATCTACCTCTGGAAATGTAACTACAGAAACACTCAACAGTGACAATGTATTGAAATACCCTGCTTTTCACTATCAAGGAATCGTAATTGGTTCTGAGATTAACATTGCAGGAATGACAACAATGCATGTAGATATCTGGACAAACGGAATCTCTCCAAATGTATTTTTAATAAGTGCCACAACCGGAGAAAAATCTGTCAATGTTCCTGCAAACGCAGGTGCGTGGTCGAGTGTAGAAATTCCGTTATCTGATTTTACAGACCAAGGAATGTCGATTGCAGACATTAAAGAATTGAAATTTGATGGTGGAGATTCTACCACAGATATTTATATAGACAATATTTATTTTTGGAAAGAACCTGTAGCTGAAGGAACCGATGCTTCTTTGAGCGATTTAAATGTCAATGGAACCATCGTAACAAATTTTAGTCCTTCTACCTTTGCATATACGGTTGGAGTAGCTGTTGGTGCTTCTGTTCCAGAAGTTACCGCATCAGCAACAGATGCCAATGTAACTAGCGTTACCATTACACAAGCTACAGCGGTTCCCGGAGAAGCAAGTGTAGTCGTAGTTTCACAAGATGGTTCTGTAACCAATGAGTATACAATCTCATTTGTAGTCGAAGGTCCATCTGAAGCAGCTCCAACGCCACCGGCAAGGAATGCAGAAGATGTAGTTTCTTTGTTTAGTAATGCTTATACAGACATGCCCATTGATACTTGGTCTGCAGCATGGGATGATTCTTCGATTGAAGACATCCAAATTCAAGGAAATGATACCAAAAAAATAAATTTCGTAAACTTTATTGGTGTAGAATTTCAAGATGCTGGAAGAATAGATGCAACAGAATTTACGCACTTTCACATTGATATTTATACGGAAACGGAAACACTTGATAAAAGTTTCAACTTGAAGTTTTCAAACTGGGCAGGAGGGACTGCTGAAGCAAATGCTATTGAATTTTCAACAACCAATGGAAGTTCACCAGCGTTACCAAATCCAAATCCAGGAACATGGATCTCTTTAGACATTCCATTTTCAAGTTGGGGAGGTGTCAATGGTCTTTCAAGAAGTGATTTGGCACAATTTATAATCACCTCAAATTTAGGACAAGTATATGTAGATAACATTTATATGTACAAAATACCTGTTGCAACGGCTCCAACCACAGATGCACCAACGCCACCAGAAAGAGATGCAGCTGATGTTATTTCAATTTATAGTGATGCGTATACCAATATAAATGTGACCAACTTCAATCCAGGTTGGGGACAGTCAGGAGCTGTTGATGCCGCTTATGACCCTACTGGAAATGGTGTAAACACGGTTTTAGAATATTCTAACTTCAATTATCAAGGAACAGAATTTGATGCTACAGATGCATCTGAAATGGAATTTGTTCATATTGATATTTGGACAGCCGATGCAACCAATGTGCAGTTTAGTCCAATTAACAACGGTACGGGTGCTGGTGAGTTTTTAGTAGATGTTCCTGTTGTTACTGGAGCATGGAGTAGTGTTGATATTGCCATCGCTGATTTTACAGGGATGACATGGGATTCTTTATTTCAAATGAAATTTGATGGACAAGGTGGTGCCAACCCATCTACCATTTATATAGACAATGTATATTTTTACAGAGCACCTGCCTTTAATGGAATTGCTTTGCCATTTGATTTTGAAGATGGAGAAAACCCATTTACAGCAAATCCAAATGTTGGAACCGTAATCGAAGACCCAACAGACGCCTCAAATAAAGTCCTAGAAATTGTAGGAAGTACTGGAGATTGGGACAATGTAATTGCAAATTTAGACTTAAACGTGGATTTATCGGATGACGATAACAATACCATTTCTTTCAGAATCAAACCAATGAATGGTACCGGATCTGGTAATCACTTGTTAAAATTTGAAGGGGAAGCAAATGCAGGGCCCAATACAGAATTAGCATTCAACACAACGGGAACCGATTGGGAAACCATTAGTTTAAACTTTCCAGCAGGTTTGGGTAGCTATTCAAAACTAGTACTCTTTACAGATGCTGGAAGTGGAGCTACAGACACCTATTTAGTGGACGATATTCAGGGAGCTACCAATATAGCACCTCCATCGGATCCAGAAGCGCCAACAGTGGCGGCACCAACGCCTCCAGCTAGAAACACTTGGGATGTGATTTCATTATTTAGTAACGCTTATGACAACATTACCATAGACGCTTGGTCTGCAAGTTGGGACAGTGCTGCAATAGAAGATGTTCAAATTGTTGGAAATGATACTAAGAAAATTACTTTTGAAAATTTCTTAGGTGTTGAATTCCAAAATAGCAGTCGATTCGATGCAACTCCATTCACACATTTTCATCTGGATGTTTTTGTTACAGAGGCAACTTTAGACAAAAGTTTTAATTTGAAGTTTTCAAACTGGGATGGTGGTGCTGCAGAAGCAAATGCGATTGAATTTTCTGTAACAAATGCAAGTAATCCATCGATTCCAAATCCGAATCCTGGAACTTGGATTTCTTTAGACATTCCTTTTTCTGATTGGACAGGAATTGGAAATGATTCAAGAAATGACTTGGCACAATTTTTAATCACCAGTGATTTGAATGTTGTTTATGTAGACAATATCTATATCTACAGACCTGCAACTGCTAGCGTTGATACAGACAACTTATTAAATGTAAGTTTGTCTCCAGTTCCAGCAACTGATGCGTTAAAAATTAGTGCACAAGATCTCATTGAAAATGTAACTATTTACAATGTGTTGGGTAAAAAGGTAATAAATGCAACCCTTAATAAAAGAGAAGATGTACTAGACGTATCTTCTTTAAAAACAGGTGTTTATATTTTAAAATACACGATTAACAACGCAGTAGGAACGATGAAATTTATTAAAGAATAAATAAACATTCCTTCCATAAATAAGAAAATCGCTTACAGCAATGTAAGCGATTTTTTTTATGAAGAAAAAATAATTTTAAAGATCCAAAAGTCTTTTAGCAGCATTAAAAGGTGTCGTTTTCCCATTTTCTAAAGCAAGAATTTCTTTAGACATTGCCGCTTTAATCAACGGATTTTGGTAAAAATTCGTTTTTAGTTGCTGATCAATTGTAGCCAAAAGCCAAAATTTATTTTGCGCATTTCTTTTGTTTTCAAAAGAGTTGTTCGCTTTGGTTAGTTGAATGTATTCAGAAATTAAAAGTTCAATTTCAGTAATACCATGATTTTTTAAAGCGCTAGCTGTAACTACTTTTGGCTGCCATTTGCTTTCCTTTAAAGGATATAAATGCAAGGCGTTTGTAAATGCTACTTTCGCTAGGTTTGCCCGTTGCACATTATCACCATCTGCTTTGTGTATTACAATTGCATCTGCCATTTCAATAATACCGCGTTTCATTCCCTGCAATTCGTCACCAGCCCCCGACAGTTTCATTAATAAAAAGAAATCGACCATCGAATGCACCATGGTTTCAGACTGTCCAACCCCTACTGTTTCAATAATAATGGTATCAAAACCAGCAGCCTCACAAAGGATGATGCTTTCCCTTGTTTTTTGAGCAACTCCGCCCAAAGAATCTCCAGAAGGAGATGGTCTAATAAATGCATTTTTATCAGTTACTAGGGTCTCCATACGAGTTTTATCCCCTAAAATGCTTCCCTTGTTTAGGGCACTACTAGGGTCTACTGCCAACACCGCAACTTTTCTCCCCTGTGAAGTTAAATGTTTGCCAAAAGCTTCTATGAATGTACTTTTTCCAACGCCAGGAACCCCTGTAATTCCAATTCTTATGGAATTGTTCGCAAAAGGCAGACAATGCTCTAAAATAGCATTTGCTTTCTGTTGGTGCTTTGCCGAAGTGCTTTCTACCAGTGTAATGGCACGGCTTAAAAAAGGAATATCACCCGCCAAAATATTCTTAACAAACACTTCCACAGAATGCTGTTTAGCCCTGCTCAATTTTATTTTTTGAGCAGCATGATCGCTGGTAGTTTCTGGTGGAGAAACCCCTTTATTTTCAGTCAATGCAGATACTTTTTTATCCATGGCAAGAGTTTGTATGTAAATTTAAGTATATTTTTTGCAACATGGCCAAAAATAGATCGTCTATAGAATAAGCGTATTGTCATGAGTTTAGCGAAACAACTTCACCAGCCAATCATTGATCTTTGTAAAGAGCACAATAAAAAAGCACAAATGCAATTGTACAATTTGTATTGTAAAGCAATGTTTTTAGTATCGCTGCGGTATGTAAAAGATCGTTTTATAGCAGAAGATGTTATGCAAGATGCATTTATAAAAGCGTTCAAAAATATTAAAACATATAAAAATGAAGTCCCTTTTGGTACCTGGCTAAAGAGAATTGTCATTAATCAAAGTATTGATTATTTAAAAAAAAACAGGTTGGAATTCGTAGCAATTAATGAGGAAGTATTGTCCATTGAGGAGGATACAGATTGGAAAGTAGAAAATACAATCTCAGTTAGTGATATTGTAGCGAAATTAAAGCAATTAAAAGAGAAATACAGGTTGGTGGTTTCTCTATATTTAATAGAAGGATATGATCATCAGGAAATTGCAACTATTTTAAATATTTCAGAAAACACCTCAAGGACTCATTTATTAAGAGGTAGGAAATTATTGAAAGAAGCCCTAAAAAATAACAGTTATGCAACAAGACATTAGAGATGTATTTAAAAATTTTAATGCAGAAAATAGCACACTCACAAAGAATCATTATAGAAAATTTGAAACCTTATTATGTGAAGAATTGCATCAAAAAAAATCAAAAAAAAATCATTACAAGAAACTCTCTGTTGCGGTTGCAATCGTTTTATTGTTAACAGTTACAGTATACGCTACCTTAGAAATAACAAATGAAAAGTTTAATGCTACTGCAATACGTTTGGCACAGAAACAAATCAGTTTAGGGAGTGTTTCACCCGAATTCAATACATTAGAAACCTATTATACAAATAGTATTCATTTGGTAATGAATGATTTAAAAGTAACCGATGCAAATGGAGAAATTTTAGCAGGCTACTTGTCTACAATGAGCGTATTGGCAACCGAGTACAACACATTGACCAAAGAGCTCAATGCCAGAGGGATTAATGATAACACCATAGATGCATTAGTACAGAACTTACAATTACGCCTGGAACTGCTTCAACGTTTAAAAAAACAACTCAAAAATTTAAATACACCTTTAGATGAAAACACAATTTTATAAATTTATTATTAGTCATATCGCGATTTGTTTCCTAGGAACAGCATTTGCACAAAAAGTAGAAAAAAATTTTTCAGAGAATTTTAATGTAAATAAAAATGTAGTAATAACGATTGATGCTACTAATACAGCAATTGACATCACTACATGGAACGAAAATAAAGTACAAGTAAATGCCTTAATAGAAATAGATGGCTTGTCTAAAAGCGAAGCTGATACATATATCAAAAAATGGAATTTTGAAGCTTTAGGCAACAAAAACAAAGTAAGTATTACCTCTAAAAGTACTATAAAAAATAACTTTGAAGACAATTTTATTTTCTTTAATGAAAACACCTTCAACTTTCCAGAAATCGACATTATTGATTTTGATTCTTTAAGATTTCCAGAAATGAATTTTGATTTTGAAGTACCCGATATTGAAAGAATTGTACCTGAGATAAATTTTGATTTGGAGGAACTGGTGGGCAAGGACGATAATTATAATTTAGAATGGAATGATGGGGAAAGAAAAATTGTGATTACCTCCAAAAAAGAATGGGAAGATTTTAAGAAAACAAAAGAATACAAAGCATTAAAAGAAGACTTAGAAGCGAACAAGAAAAATTTTAAAAAAGATTGGTTACAATCTAAAAAACAGCTTCCTGAAATCAATGAAAAAGAGCTAAAAGAACAACTAAAGAAAGCTAAAATTGAATTTCAGAAAGTAGACAAAGAAAAACTCAAAAAACAATTAGCAAAGGCAACTTCGGAGCTAAAAAAAATAAAACTTAATTTCTCCTCCCAACGAAAAAATAGAAACCTAATTAGAAATGGTAAAAAAGTTAAAATTAAAAAAAGAATAGAAATTAAAGCGCCAGCAGGAGCAACGTTTGATCTCAATACCCGCCATTGCAAAGTAAAGATGCAAAACACGGTTGTTTCAGGAAGTGTGAGTTATGGTTCTTTTGATGCGCATACCTTGTTTGGAGGAGATTTAAAAATTAATTATTCCTCTGTGACTATTAATGCGTTAAATGATTTTAATTTACATCTGAATAATGTTTCAAATGCGACAATTTCTTCCGTTGAAAATTCAATTATAAAATCCAATTCTGGAAGCTTATTTATAGATCAAGTGAATAAAAATAATGAGTTATTTCATAATTATGGGGAATTAAATATCAATTTGATAGACCCTGAATTTGAAAAATTGAAAGTTCATTTAAATTATTCAGAAGTGGCAATACCGCTTGAAAATCTCCCTGCAAATATTGAAGTAGACACAAAAAAAACGAAATTTTTATACCTTTCAAAAAAAGAGTCTCTTTTTTCGAAAATGCTAGATAAAATAATTCGAAATGAAAGCGCTATCATAAATGGAAAAATAACTTTCGGAAAAAAGACAAATAATTTCGTAAAACTAGGAGCAAATTATAGTGCAATCACATTACAGTAAGTTTAAAATAAAGAGATTTAAAAAGTCAAACTTCACTCAAATTCTATTTCGTCATTCTTTATAAAGTTCCTATATTTAAAAATTGTAAATAGGTACTTTTTTTAATGGAACGCTACAAAGAAAATCAATTGAAAGTATACAATTCGCTTTCTAAAAAGAAAGAGGATTTTAAAACCATAACAGACGGATATGTAGGTATGTACGTCTGTGGACCCACTGTATATAGCAATGCTCATTTGGGCAATGTAAGAACTTTTATGTTCTTTGATGTGGTGTACCGTTACCTATTGCATTTGGGTTATAAAGTTCGGTATGTGCGAAATATTACCGATGCAGGGCATTTGGAAAATGATGCAGATGAAGGCGAAGATCGTATTTCTAAGAAAGCACGTTTAGAAAAAATTGAACCTATGGAAGTGGTTCAAAAATACACTGTAGACTTTCATGACGTTTTAAAAAATTACAACTTTTTACCACCAAGTATAGAGCCTACTGCAACAGGACACATTGTAGAGCAAATAGAAATGATTACAGAAATCATTGAAAAAGGCTTTGCTTATGAAGTAAATGGATCTGTTTATTTTGATGTTTTGGCTTACAATGAAAAGAGTCACTACGGAATATTATCCGGTAGAAAAGTAGAAGATTTAATTCATAATACGAGGTCATTAGACGGACAATCTGACAAGAAAAATCCACAAGATTTTGCCCTCTGGAAAAAAGCGGACCAAAGACATATTATGCGTTGGCCTTCTCCATGGTCGGATGGATTTCCTGGTTGGCACTTAGAATGTTCAGTAATGAGTACCAAATATTTGGGCGAACAATTTGACATCCATGGGGGTGGAATGGATTTGAAATTTCCGCATCATGAATGTGAAATTGCGCAATCTCAAACGTGTAGCGGTGTAAAACCTGTCAATTACTGGATGCATCCCAATATGTTGTTGTTAAATAGTCAGAAAATGGCAAAATCTTCCGGAAATTTTATTTTACCAAATGAGATTTTATCGGGAGAAAATGACATTTTGCCAAAACCATTTTCAGCAAGTGTGGTGCGTTTTTTTAATTTACAAGCCAATTACAGAAGTATTTTAGACTTTTCAGGAGATGCCCTAGAGGC
>Ga0213861_10001170_pt1 | contig 23224 bp, 33 predicted proteins | sample PICome_4_FD_160110 | JGI IMG/M metagenome (GOLD analysis project Ga0213861, IMG submission 160110) | Coastal seawater microbial communities near Pivers Island, North Carolina, United States - PICO131 | ecosystem: Environmental > Aquatic > Marine > Coastal | place: USA: North Carolina... | reverse complement strand
CAATCCCAAGTGATACAAGGCGGGGGAAGAAAATGCTGCCGCCAATGTTACGCCGGTAGCGCGATTATGATTTCGTGTGAATTCAGCGGCTGCTTTACGACCTGCAACTGCTTTGCCTTGTGCAATGTTGGCGGCTTTAAAAGCCTTTGCAAATTGGAGTTTATCTTTGGCAAGTTGCGCCACAGATGCAATATTTTGCGCCACTTCTGCGGGCGCGATGGCTGATATGCTCATCTCTTTTTCTCCTTAGTTAGGTGTTGGTGCTTCCAACAACCAAAAGACCCACCAACCAATGGCTGATGGGTCAATTCGCTGCTGTAGTAGTTAAATGTTTTGTTTTAAATCCGCTTCTATAAGCCAAGAGTTCATTTGCTCTGCTTGCTTAAGTTTTATGCGGGTTTTTGTTAAGCGCCATGCCAGCCAAAAGGCAAGCAGGCTCAACATAAGGATCATGCAGTCTCCTTCTTGGGTGCGTTAAGTGCGATAAGCGCAAATACGAGAAGTATTGCTACACCGAGTAGTCGACCTGCTGTTTCACCTTCGTTTACTGGTGGGGTAACGATTTCCCCAGGGTTTTTTGCATTTGTCAGTGATTGGCTTATTCCTTGGATAACGCTGTTAAAACGGTCCGTAAAGCCGCTTTGAACAATAGCCTTTGTTTCTGTCATGTTTTTTCCTTTACTTGATTGGTAGTGCTGCTTACATACAGCTGCTGACATGATCCATATCCTGAACCAACCCAGCAGACATCTCTCATTGCCACGGTAAATGCGGTAATGAAAATAAGGACGGCGATAACCAAAACGGTTATTCCCCTATTGGTGAGTCGAATATTGTTCACTGCTCGTGCCATATTTCGTTTTTGAAAGTTTTTATTGAACTTCTAACAAAAGTCTTGAGATCAATTTCGTAGTGATCAACCAGGTGTAGTAGGTCGATAAAAAGGTCACTTGCAGCTGCTTGAATGCCGTATGTTCCGGCTTCTGACGGGTCCCCGCCGCAGTAACTCACTAATGCTTGGTGAGCTGCTTGAATCTTTTGGTTAATGGTTATGAGGGGTTGATCGCCAAAAATTGCTTCATATTCTTCTAGGCTAAACGGGTCTTGTGATGCCTTTGGGAAGGCTATGACGTTGCTCATTGTTACCTCCATAAATAGAAAAAGCCCCATCCGATGTGGATGAGGCATAAATGAAATAAGCCCTTCAGCGGGTGCTGAAAGGCTGTTTTTATCTCTCACTTCGCCTGCTCTTGCGGGCTACTCCGTGAGGGAGTTTCATATGGTTTTAGACAGTTTCCTGCCCTCGCCATATGTACTTATTGTACATTATTAAACATTTTGATGCAACCATTTAATGTGAATGGGACCCGAAACGGGGGAGAATCGGGCCCCAAACACCGCGCCCAAGGAGGAATAACAACGTGCACATAAGGTATCAGAATTGCTTTAATTACGCATTATGACACGCCGTGATCTATCTACAATTTTTGTGCACAAGCACGCTGGCTTCAGTACCCTTAAACCGTAGGCCTGGTCTCCTACAAAGTGTAGGGTGACCATAATGCTCTAAACCATCTAAAGCACAGGTCGCCCTACACGCCCTTGCTCTAAAGAAGTGCCAGAGCTTTGTTTGAAAGGGTTTTAGGGGACTCAAAAACATTGCGTGATGCAACATTTATTTGGCGGTCAGATGAGCCTAATTTTCCTTTAGTTGGGGCAATCCATTGCTCATATTCGCTGACAGCATTCCACAGTCCATAGGCTGTTCCGGTAAATTTACCCACAGTTGGTGAGGCGTAATACAAATCAGAGATCTCATTGATTTTATTTACCCGTGAGGTCACCATTGTGCTGGACATTTCATCTGCATCAACAGGGAATAGTCCTGCCACGACTCGATCAAAGTCGCTGTTTGTGATTGATGTATTCATGAGTAACTCCATTTCGTGGGCAAAAGGATCTTGACCCCTCCATGCCAACTCAATAGCTGCCCTGGCATCTGCCACGCGAGCTTGCGCATTAGAGGTGTGCTTGACCTTATACACGTTGGTGGCTTCACTTAAACTCCACGTTAAGGTGTTTGCACACACAACACGGATTCTTGTGATGTAAACAGTCAATGCCATAGAACCGTCATGACTTGAGGCCACCACCATCCACGTTTCTGCTTTATCTTCATTTGATTTTATGTCGAATTCTTCACCCAATTTGATGGTCATAAAAAACTGTTTCCCGTTACGCAGTGAACCAGCAGTTTCCCAAATTGCTTGCTTGTGTTGGTCAGTTATGGCTTCGACAAATTCAGCTGCTTCGTAGGTTTGAAAAACTTGATAATTTTCACCTACTGCACCAAGCCCATCAACTTTATTGTTAGGCCATTGCCTGTATGTTGCGTAAATATTGGGTACACCGCCAATAATCTGATCATGCTTAAACATGATTGGTTCTTTGCTTTTGTAGACCGTGTAGTTCAAACCAGCAAGCTCTAATGCCTCATTACTTGTTTGTGTATTTTCTACGATTTGGCCTAGTTGATGCCATGCTGGTTCGCGTACTGCAAAGAAACTTGACTTGCCGTTGATTGTTTCTATCTCGTGTGACATATACTTTTTCCATCTCCTTATAGAGTGATCAGGGCCAGACCCCTTATGCGGTTGCACCCGCGGAATCTGGCCCTGATTTATTGGTTGTGCCACCCCTGGTGGTGGCTACCGTCAACTTAACTGTTGGCGGAGATTATTTGACTCGCCCAAGAGCGATGTCTTGTAAAAGGATTGCAGGGTCAATATTTGTCTCTGCTCCCCAAAGTTTAAGAAATGTGGCAGTCATTAAACCCAGTGTGAGGATTACTGCTATTAGTTCGTCACGTCCTTCTGGTAAAAGGTCGGCAGGTATTGTTGGCTCTTCGTGGAGCCATGCTGCTGTGATTCCAATTACTCTTTGATGCGTTTCGATATCAGTTGCCAGAGGCGACGTAAACGTACTCATTAAAATCCTCCACCCGTATTCTCATTCTTGGTTTTTTGCTATTTGGAACAGATATGTTCACAGCTTTTAATGCTCCACTGTGTATCAGTCTGTGTACGTGTGCCCTGGAACATCCAAGGCTTTTGGCGACTTCTGCCAGTGTCAGCATTATAGGCAACATTATTGCTTCAGAATGAGTCATGGCGTAAATATATAGGCATAATGATGCATTCGTCAACACTTTGCTTATCTGTGTCGTAACTTCCTTTCGCTGTGAGGTAAATCACTGTATGGCAAAAATGAATCATTATTCACATAAATGTCAAAAAAAATTAATGTTCGGTCAAAGCGTGTCTAAAACGCACCAATATGTTGCAATATGTAACACTGTGATCTAATGTGTACATAAGCAAATATAGAAAATATTTTAAGTAAGGAGAAAAAATGAGTAACCGCGATATTCACTTAGATCCAGCAGCAGCCCGCAGACTAAGCGAAATACTTGTCAGACGTCGTGTGGAGCTTGGTTTTAGAAGCGCACGCAAGCTAGGGCTAGAAACAGGTCTGGATTATCGAACAATAACTTCCCTTGAAGGCGCCAGGCGCGACTCCGTAACCAGAAGCACACTTGCCACTTTGGAGCTAAAACTTAACCTTCCTTCAGGCTACCTAACTGAAACAGCAAGTGGGGATTCTGAGGGTCGCACAATGACACTTACCGTTGACTCGGATGCAACGCCCGAAGCTTTGGAACAAGCGCGAATAGTTGCCCAAGCTGCATTTAATGCAACACTGCAACAACTGAAAACCAAAAGCCCTTCCATCTAGCAAATATCTAGCAGACACCTTGAAACAGATCAAATACTGCTGATTCAAAATGAACAAAAATCCCTAAACACCTTGGAGTTTGTGAAACATTTCGATGCATTCAGTTGCTCAACTAGGCGACTGTTAATCGAAGGGTTTCTGGTTCGAGTCCAGATGGGGGAGCGTGTGGGTCCCAGCGAAAAACCGTTGGGGCCCATATAGTTTTTTGGGATGCTACTACTGTTGTAGTGCGTTAATCGAAGGGCAATATCTAGCAATTATCTATCAGTTGCCCATTTTTTCAGCAAAAATGTCTGAGGCGCCCCTAGCCTGATTTCCGGTTACTTGGGCGTAAATAGTGGCTGTAACCATGGCATCTCGGTGCCCAAGACGCTCAGCAACCACGTGTAGAGGCACTCCAGCCTCTAAAAGCCAGGTGGCGTGAGTATGTCTCAGGCCATGAGGTTTCAAGTAAGGAACGCCTGCCTGTTCACAGATCTTGCGCCAGTCATCATAAATATTTGATGGATAAACCCCATTGCCATGGCTGTTAGTAAAAACCAGACCTGTTTCAAGCCAGGTGAGCGACTTCATCTTTGCTTCTTTTTGCTTAGTCCGATAAATACGCAAAGCATCTACAGTTGCGTCATCAATAGGAACATTTTTCCCAACACCGTTTTTCAGGGTTTCTTTAATTATGACTTGCCCACCTGCTAAGACCCTAGCTTGCGTGAATTTAATAACCCCTTCGGAAAGATCAACATCGATCCACCTCAAACCAAGAACTTCACTGCGTCTACAGCCAGTAGCAGCCATTACTTGATACAGAGCGCCGTTTGGGTGTTTAGCCATGAAAACGGAAACGAGTCTCATTTGTTCCACAGACCAAGTTTCCTTAACTTTCTTCTTTGGTCTAGGAATTGGAACATCACGGGTTGGATCGACTTCAATAATGCGATACACCAACATGGCGTGTTTAAAGGCTATTCTCAACACCGTACCTGTGTATTCCACTGTTCGAGGAGCAAAATTTTCTGATAGATCTGAGTAAAGTCGTGAAATAGTCACAGGAGTTACTTCCTGCATTTTCAACTTACCTATATAAGGAATGACATAACTAGATATCTGTCGATCGTATCCATAAACAGTGTTTGGACTTAACTGCTTAGTTTTGGCGTGCATTGGCAGCCATTCTTCAAGATATTGAGCAACAGTAATTTTATCTTTACGAACAGCTTGACCTTTTCGTAGCGAAACACGTCTGTCGTCACGAAAGGCTTTAGCCTCGTCCTCACTGCGGAAACCTGAATGCCACACCATTTTGGTTTTACCTGTGACAGGGTCAGGTTCCCGCAGGACGACGTACCAAAGGTCACCGCGACGAGTAATTCCATCCTTTACTGACATTTAACGAAGACTACCCCCAGGATCAGCATCTACTCCCACGAATGCTTAATCCAGTTCCTCTTGTTCGTGAAAGAAATCATAATGTTCAATATTTTCTAACTCATCTGCAATAAAGCCACAAAGGTCGCATTGCTCGCGGGTAATTGTGATACGTTCTGTTGATACCCAATTCATTAGTTCATCATGCTCTGTGTAATCAGTCATCTTTGCAATAGCCTCAAACCATTGTTGATCTACCTCAAGAACAATTCGATAGCCCTTGAACACTTTCTCCATGACATACCCTTTCGTTTGTCAGCATCTACTCCCACGAATGCTTAATCCAGCCTTTCTCATGGGCTGTCTTCGGATCTCGGGTTATAAGGTCGTGGCATGGCCTACAAAGGCAAACCAAGTTTTCCTCGTCGGTTATAGAGCCCCCTCTGGCGCGAGTTTTAATTTCGTGTACATCTATTGATCTTTGCTTCCAGCAGCGCTGGCATATTGGGTGCTCTTCAAGTAAACGTTTCACTAATGGAATACGAACCTGCTGATAAAGAGCTTGACGCTTCTTGGATCTATTACGCATTCATTTAACTATTTCATATATTTTTCTGGGTTACCCCAAGTAGCCCTTCGTACACACTTTTCACACAGTTCTCTACCTGTCCAAGAATCACGCCAAGTGTGATCTTCTGTCTGTTTACATTCATCACATTTGTTAACTAAAGGAATAACTCTCTTTTTTATTTTCATATCAGTTTCCTTCCCGTTATGACCATTGACCTGTTGGTTCGGCCTGAAATTGGACACGTTGACCTGCGGCGGTTGTGCGTAAGATTTCCATTTGGTCACGCAAAGTTCTTAATCTTTCCTTTGTTACACGTACATTGGATTCACATAAATCTTTATGTTGCATTTCATCAAGTGATTCCAACTCGGACTTAGCTTTTTTGACATCAGCCGTACCCTCAGATCGCAGTAATGCAGTGTTGTAAACACGCAGATAAGAAATCTTTGCTTTAACGGCAATGTTGTCCATTTCTGCAATGTCTTCTGTTGTTTCGTCAAGAAGTCTGCTTACTTCAGCTAAGAGGATCAAAGTCTCTTCAAGTGTTTGCATTTAGTCTCCTAGTTTGGGGAGCCACAGGAATGGCCTGCCCAATGGTGAAAACCGCCTCGACTCATTACTTCAAACGCCCCTATGTCTTGGTAAATGCCGGGCCATTGCCTAATGGGTTTAGCGGAAAGTTGTATGCGAATTTTTTTTGAATCTGCGTGTGACATTCCTTTTTCCATGAGTCTTTCTTTCACCATGTAAGGAAGGCCGTGTTGCCATGAATCCAAGAATTGCCACCGCCCCGATGCGCTGGAGGTTTTATTTTTGGCATCTTGCCGTGATGTTTTGTTATGAAGCACTGCGCCTGTTTCGCGTTTAAGGATGCATTTGGACCATTCTGTGAGTCCTTTAGGCGGCGTGGCTGCTGTTGTAAGAATGCTCACCATTTGCTTAACTTCATCAGGTGAATTAGTTGGTGTTGTTATATTCAATATTGCAATTAACGCAATTGCTTCTAACATGGAACTCCTTACTTGATGTTCCCCTTCCTCACATCGGAAGAGCTAAATATTAAGTTGTATTACATGTTTTACTGTTCACTAATCCATTCTTGAATTGCTGTTTTGAGTTCAGTAAAGGTTGTTGCGTTATCAATATTTGTTTGGACTGAGTTGCTTGGAAAAGCCATGATTGATTCAAATATTTCTGTTATGGGATGTCCGTGTCCGGAACGTCCACCTGTTGGACTGATACGTCCGCTTGTCATGTCCATTAGGAAACCGTGATTCTTACGTTTCCTGTGCGCGGACTAATTTCATAGTTGGTGTTTAGTGAGCTTTGGAAACGCTCTGGTGTACCACCCCAAGCAACACCCGATGCGTAGGTTCCTGCAACAAGTTGCTCACCCCATGCGGTTGGAAGTTCGATCCAACCTTTTTGTCCACGCGCAAACTGTCCATTATCTGTGCTACCAACCAATTCAGACGGCTCGGCGCTTGGCTTATCGGAGTAGCGGTGCAGATTCCAACGTGAAAGGACTATTCCAGGGTCACCACCTGGCCCATTTCGGTCTAGATATATTTCAAATTTTGTGACAGTGCCACCGGCAAGGTTGCCGAATTGATTTGGTGATCCGTAGAAGAAGTATGTGGTGTTTGTTCCAGTGTTTACACCCCACGTAGAACCGTCACCTGCGTACCAGTGGCTTGATGATGGCAACCATTGCGGATCTGTGCTGCCTGCTTTTCCTGTTGTCCAAACGTAAATATTTTCGGGTGAAAACTCGTATACGCCTGGAGTTACTGTTGTTGGGGCGTTAGTAAAGAATGTTGAAGGAGAACTCCATTTACTTTGATTTTCACCATAAATACTTCGGACCGCATACGAGTAGCGTGTACTTGGTTCAAGATTTTCAGCTGTCCATGAGGTTTCACCGTTGGTGATGGTTGCCACTATTTGGTATGACTCTGTAACGTCCGCGATTTCGTATCCATTGACTGCATTTACTGGTGTCCATGACATTAATGCTTCGTTGCTGCTGACACTTGATGTGCCAAAACCAACTGGTGCTGGTAGGGCTGTTGTGTACGTCATGATTGTGAACTGGTAATTAATATTTTCCCCACTGGCTTCAATTCTGTAATCGCCACGTGTATTAGGGGTAGTTGATAGTGAATAGGAGAGCCCTGGCCCTGTGTAAATAGGTGTTGGATTGTTTACTTCATAAAGCGTGTAAACATCTGCTGAACCACCCCACGCAAGGATGATGTCTTTCCATGAATTTGCTCCGTAATACGACACAAAGAAATCAATTGGGTTCATGCGTTGCCTCCCGACATCGCTCTAAGGGCAGCGACATACTCGACAGGGTTGCCGGGTACGACAATGGTGTTGTTTGTTACTTGATTTGCGTTAATGGCTTCATCAAGACCAAGAAGTTTGGCTCTTGCAGCCATAATTTTTAGGGCTGTGTCGATGGCTCTTGCGTCGCCGGTAATTGCTGTTGACCATATTGAACGCTGTAGTGCGTCAAGACGTTCAAGTTCAAGGCTAAGTATTTGCCTTTTGGCTCCTTCGTCGACAAGGGCTGCGGCGGCGCGCACCCTGTCTGCGACAAGTGAGGAGGCCACGTTTTCGGTTATTTTTAATTCTTCGGCTATTTCAAACCAGGAGGCGCCTTCAGTTCGCAGTTGATGTGCTTTCTTGGCTAACTTTGTTTGTCGTTCTCTTTTTTCCGCCTCGACTATTGCTTTGTTTGTTTGTGACATTGCAACTGCCGTTGATTTTTTACGGGTAGTCATGTGGGTACCCCGTTTTGTCTTACATAATCTGCTGCCTTGGTGGGGCTTCCATGTTTTCTAATGAAAGCTCTGCGCTCTCTTTCATCAGTTCCGCCCCAAATTCCCCAGTATTCATTGGTCTCCAAAGAGACAATCAGGCACTCTTTACGTACTGGACAGAATCTACAAATGTCTTGTGCTTGCTCTTTCTCAATTCGAGTGAGTGGCTTTTCATCAGTTCCGTAGAAGACTTCCAGTGGGACTGTGGTGCAGGCTGCATCATCGGTCCACCTGTATCTCTGCGTATAGGGCGAGGCATACTGAGTCGATTGTGTCTTGGCTGGTGCATCGGGAGTGCCAGATCGGATGGTGAACCTCAAGCCAGCGGGATACTTGCTGCTTGTCCGCGTTGCCAAAACCAACCACCCCTTTCTTCCATGACGCTGGGGGCACCAATGTCACTAATGTATCAGTTTGCATTACAGTAGAGCATATTGCTCCAGCAACCATACCTAGTGATACCCCCACGCGCAGGTTGCGACTCGCCCCAACTATGGGAGCTTCTACCGCCACAAGGTCTGGTTTATGGGTAATACATGCGTTCCAAACCACCTCAGAAATAACATCTAAGGCCCCTAAATTGTCACCAGGCTTAAGGACAACATCCTCAAAAACCCCCATTGCAGGGATGGCAAAAGCCACACGTGATGTTCCGTAATCCACCCCTGCACCGACAAAACCAGTCTTTTTATTCACTTACTTGATCTCTTTCCATAGAATTCATTGTTTCTATGAACGTTTCGGAAGTGAAATTGGTTTGGATTGATATAGCGATAAGAAATGACATTTTGTGTAAAGGATGGCTTTTTAGAATTAAACGAGAGATCGTGTCAGCTTCAGGTGTTTGACCATCTATCCACAGAGCCACGGCGTAAGCAGACCACGCGTGAGGGGCTTCGACCATTGTGACATTTTCTGTCATTAATTTTAGTGTTTTGAAAACATAATTTCTTTCGTCGAGTTTTAATCGACACATTTCCCATATCACTAAATCTCTTGCTCTTTGATCTTGCAAAGTTAAAGCAAGAGTATGAAACTCTTCTTTTTGAAATAAGTTGCTCTCTTCGAATCTTGCTGAGATTATCGTTTCAACTATTGCTTCGCGTTCGTCTTCAGTCAGTAAAAATTCTTCCTGTGTTTCAGTATCCATTATGTAACTCCTTTTTAATTGTTTCGTTATCCGTTTGTGATTCTGACTCCGGGCTTGTCTTTCTGATGTTTAATGCACCAGTAATCTGCTCGGCCATCTACTACACAACAAACAACGGCGGGATCTTGACAGCCTCTTTCAATACAGCCTGGTATTGTCAAATTGACCACTCCTCCAAATCAGCCAAGCGACACATGTCCTTGTAGTCACACCACTTCATGCCTGCTAGCCACTTATTCACTTCATTAACTGAGTGGTCAGCGGGGTTGTATCCGTCTTGAAGCATTTCGCACCCAAACATGCGCTCAGGAAGGATCCCTTTATCAGCATTTTTTAAGAGTTTTTTAGCTTCGGTATCCATCTGATCAAGAAGGTTTTCATCAAGCTTTACCCGAAACTCTTTAAATGCTTGTTCACCCCTGTCCATGTAAACAACAGACGCAGATGTTGCGCCGGTGGCAAGCATGTAGGCGTGTACTTGGCGAATGTGGTCTTCTTTAGGCTCTTCCCATTTAGCTACTGGTATCCATCCTTTAAATCGACCGTTGAATTTGTCAGTTGAAATGGTTTTCAACTCAAATATGGACCCATCAACTATGAACCCGTCTAACTGACCTTTGAGGCGCCATTGAGGAATATCAATTTCAACCTCGATATCAGTTAGAACACCTGCACTCATGCCTTCGGCTTGAAACCAATAATGGGCAAGGCTGCCTCCTTTAGCCTTCTCTTGCACCCAGTCAGGCTTTTCTTCCTGCTCAGCGCCAAAATAACTAAACGCTTGGGCGCGCTGGCATGGGTTACCAATTTTGCTTGGACGTAAACGACCACGACCGTCGGAACGGTTACCCGTAGAAACGTCCTTGTACATAGCTTCCATGGCTATACGCAAACAATCCATATCCATAATGGATCCTTCACGCCGCCACTTCTCCATATATGCCGTGATAGGTAATGCACTTCCACGAGATAGTGCTAGTTCTGCTAAATCAGCGCTCATTTTGCAAACTCCATTTCCTTGGGTATATCTAGTAAGGCTTGTGCTTCTTCTAAATGGGCGATTACACCGCCGCATGCTCCTGGCGAATGTCCTTTCCTTAATAGCGCTGCTCCGGTGACAGCACTTGCATTTACTCGTGATGCAAGGTCAACGAGTGAAATAAACGGTGCTTTTTCGGAGAGTTCAACGGCAGCTTTTGGTCCAATACCTTTAATACTGGTTAATCCTTTTCTGATTGCGTTTGATTTAAAATCAGGTGTGTAGAACCTGTTTGACTTGTTTACGTGTGGCGGTCTAATTGATACTCCTTGTTTGCGTGCCGCACGCAGATACATCACTTCTTGATCATCACCGATATAGGCATTAATTTGAGCCGTCCAAAAGGCCACCGGATGGTGATATTTGAACCATGCAGTTATGTAGGCAACTTGGCCATAGGCAGTGGCGTGAGCGCGATTAAATGAGTAGCCTGCATATGCTTGAAGGACTTCTTCAAGCCAGTCCTCATCTTCCTCAGACAAATCAATTGCATTTTCTTTAACTTTGCCTATCACCTCGTACATAACCATTGCTGCGTCACCAACATTTGCGTTGGAAGCTTTAATGGCTTTGCGTGCCTTTTCAATATATTCAATAGGTAAACCAAAGTTTCTGAGAATATTCATTGCCTGCTCTTGATAAATAAGAATTCCAGCCGTGTCTTTGGTCTCTGCCATGATTATTGGATGGCGTTGAACAATCTGTTCAATCCCGGCTTTACGGTCAAGGTAAGAACGTGTCGCGCCTGATTGCATAACAGCTGGTCTAAACAAGGCAACGGAGGCAATAATGTCAGCCATTTTGGTTACGCGAACATCACGAATATTTCTTGCTGCCGCAGAGCCTTCCAATTGAAATACCCCAGCAACATCACCTTTAGCAATCATTTTGAATACGTTTTTGTCATCTAAAGGAACACTGAATGGTTCAATACCGGTTAAATCCTGCATTTCGCGCAAAGCCGATAATGTTTTTAGACCAAGAATGTCGAGCTTTACCAGGCCCATGGATTCAACATCTTTCATAGGAAAAGCAGAAACAAGTTGCTTGCTTGAAGGAATCCAAGTCAAAGGCAAACCGGAAAGGCTTGCCTCATCAGGTGCGACAACTACGCCCGCTGCGTGTATGCCTTGACCTGAGTAAGGCCTGTGTGCTGCAAGTTCCCTGAGTTTGCCCATTTCAACGTCAGGTATAGGCGCGTATGGGTCAGCACCAGTCTTACGTGCTTTCTGTTTCCATTTAACAATAAGTGACCCTTTCGTGTCATCTTGAGCGTTTAACCCCATTTCCAACCAGGTACCTATCCGGTAGGTTGTGTATTGGGAGTCAAGCATTGCCATGACCTCATCACGGCGAACATCTTCAACGTCAATATCAATATCGGGCATAGACGCTTGATCTGTGGAAAGAAACCTTTCAAAAGGTAACTTCCATTGGATAGGGTCAAGACGCGTAATATCTAACAACCAACACAACATTGAACCCGAAGCAGAACCACGAATGTTGTATGCAATTCCTTCCTTACGTATCCATTTGCATACCTTTGCGGTGAACAGCAGATACCCAGCAAATCCTGCATTGCAAACAACCTCAAGTTCACGATCAACACGCTTCGCGTAACTTTTAGCTTTTGTTGCCGTGAGTGACCCGTTTGTCACTTTCTTTGCCAGACCGTCTGCTGCTGCTTTACGCAGCGCATCATCAGGGTTTGCCCCTGGTGTCACATCTGGTATCGCTGCTTTAAACGTATCTAATTCAGGGATACGCACTTTTGCTTTATTTAGTAGATCCTCCAAACCTTCCATTCCTGCGTTGAATGTTCTTATTGAGTGGTGTTCTTCCATCCAATTCGAATCAACCATGTGGTAGCCATCTCCTGGGAAAACTGCATCGTCAGGGTCGTTACTCCAAGAAACAAGACGTTTCATTGTTTCGTGTGCTGGTCGATCTTCCGAGTGGCAGTAATGAGAATCTTGCGTAATAACGACTGGAAGACCCATGGAGTCTGCAATATTTTGCAGTAATGCTGAGTGACGCCAATCATCATGCTCATCGTCATTAATCATGTGGTTTTGAATCTCCACGTAGCAGCCTGATCCGAACCATCCAGCAAGTGACGAAATAATGTTTTTCACTGACCCAGGTGCTTCTCCTCGAAGTAAAGTTGCGGCAAGACCAAACCAGCAGCCTGTCATAACTGCAATACCTTCAGTTCGACCGTCTTCTGCTGCTTGCGCTAAGTCAGCCAAGTCAAGTACAGGCTTATATTTGAAGTTCCTTTGCGCAAGATTGTTAAGACCGACCAAGTTCCTATAACCATGCGAATTTGTCGCCAGCAGTCCTAAATGCATGGTTGCGGGGCGAGAAACCATACGGTCAATAGCAACGTATGACTCAATACCTGGCAGGAAAGATATTCCAGCTTTACGTGATGCTTTATATCCTTGAGCAATACCACCCATAGTTCCGTGGTCTGTGAGTCCAATTGCAGGGTAGTTAAGTTCAACAGCCCTGTTAATCACTGCCTGGGGGCTTGGTAATGCGTCTTTGGAACTAAACGCAGTGTGGGTGTGTGCTGACCAAAAAGCCATATCACTCATATTTGTTCTCCTTTGGGTGAGAAGCTGCATAGCTTTTTAATAGGTTTTCTATTTCCTTTATTCGCTTTGCTTCGGATAGTTTGAATTCCTTGAGGGCTTTTTGTTTTTTGAAACTAAAGACCAACAGGCTTGTGGCAACAAAAGTAAATATCGTCAATATTGGTTTCACGCGGCAACCACACTAATAAACCCAGTCGTGTACTCGCGATCTTTATGGGTTGGGATAAACAAACCATCGGAGAGAAATGTTGCGGTTTTATCTGAGTCACTAAGTTGAAGGTGTAAAGCCGCACGCCGTGCGTCTTCAAAACTGTAGAAAACAAACGCATCATTGTTAATGACATCAATGGCTTGATTTAAATTTAGTTCATGCACTACAAAAGTGTTAGTACACCGAAATTTGCAAGAGCAATAATCTTCTTCGTGCCCGCAAAGAATATTCATGCCTAGAAATTGACCAGCAGTATCTCTTGTGCATGTTGCTGGGTCGTGTTTTTTTATTGTGTAATAACTCATTGCTGGTCTCCTTGTGATATAGAAAGGGGTGGGGCCGAGACAACTTCATCGACCCCACCCCTAGTTTGTGTTAAGCCGCCTCCACCATGATGGCGATCAGTTCGGCTTCATGTTCTGCTGCAAGGGCAAGAAGCTCCTCAGCAGTTGGACGTGTTTTAACTGGAACACCAACACTCATCAGCAGTTTCTTCAAACGCGCCGCTGGGAGTGCAGCCCAATCAACAGTTTCACCCCCAGTGTTGATCAAGTCCTCAAAATCAGTAGTGGCATCATCATCTGATTCTCGAACCTCGTCATCTGTTAGATCAGCAGCAATTGGATTGAATACAGCATTTTCAATTTCATCCAATCCATGCACATATGCTTCTATTTCAGCTCGACGAGCTTCATGGAATTCATCCAAATTAATGAGATCTGGCATAGGAATTGGTTCGCCTTCTTCATCATCGGCAGCAAATCCAAGGTTTCCAGCAGAAAAACTGCCTGTAATTTGAATAGTCCATCTACGACCGGCAGGGGAGTAGTCAGAATTTTTCTTACGGTCACGCTCCATCAACTTCTTCCAATTCTCATACCAGGAAGATGCAAGACACAGCAGGATGTGGTCAGTTGGTTTTGGGTTGTATTTAGCCCTGTCACCCGTTTCAAACTGACCATCAATATAGATGCAGTTCAAATATGTCATGTCTTTTGGTTTTGTGTGCTTAGGAGGCTCTGAACCATCCTTAACTCTTTTCAACTCCCACTTTGTGGGTAGGAGCCTTTCCAAAAGAGGGTCGGCAACATATCGCCGTTTCTTAGCTCCATCTCGACCCGTAATTGTCACAAAATCCTGAACAGGGAAGGTACGAAGCCTTCCTGGGATCTCGGCGGTGTCATGACCTGTTCGAATAGTGTCCGCATAAACTTCACGGACATTCATCCAACCACCGTCAAGGTTTTGTGTCGCGTAGTCGGTAAGTGGAATAACTGTGATTGCTCGACCAGCAGGTAGTTTGAACACGCGGACTTTGTTTTCTTGAGCTTCCCAGCCCTCACGCCCTTGCTCAATTACTTCGTCGTCTAATCTGAATCTACCCATGTTTTTTCCTTGCTCCTTTTTAATTGACGGCCGTTCGTACTCGATGTACCCGGCCTCTGTTTCAAACGTGATGAATCCACCAACAACAGCACCCTCATATTCAGTGATGATGTCGACGTTGGCTAAAAACAAGCGAGACGAGTCCTTCTCGATGATTCGCTTTGCTACCTCTTTAGGTAGGTAACCGACAGTTCGGTTATTTACGTCCATAACTTTCATTGCGTTGGAGTCGTGGACGTTGTCTGGCTCATGTTCAACAGCCAGTTGGTCACCTATTTTTAGATCGGCAACAGTTTCGGTGTAGTTCGATACACCAACGATTTTTGATCGTAGGACTTTCCTACGCGAGCCCACTTGTAACCTCCTTAGTTTCAGGGGCGTAAGTACCAAAGCGCAAACTAGGAGATTTAGGTTTGTAAGTAACACAGCGTCCAGCTGGTGTCCCGTTAGAGAACAAACCCAACTCTTTAGCTTTATCAAAAGCAGTAGAGTTCAATTCGACCTTGGTTTTAGTGACCATTCCAAAAAGATCAGGGTCAAGAGTTTGTAGAAGATCGAAATCAACCACTTTCATGTGTGATCTAACAACTGAAATAGCAAATGTTTGATCACCGTCTTTCCACAACGCCCGCTTATTGACACGCGCAGACATGAACTCGGTGATTTCTTTCATCTCTTGTTCAATTCGATCTTTTTCACCTTTGAGCATGTGCCAAAGGACTGCTTTCTCTTGGATTTCTGAGTCCGCCTCGATTTCATCGGGCAGTGTTTCGGTGGTTGCCGTCATGGCATATCTCCTTACTTTGTGTTTTTTGTTAGGTGTATTGCGTGTAGCCTGCTGATTTGATGGTTTGTGCGAGGCCTTGCACGGCCTCATCTCCCACCGCTTCACCAGGATCTTTAATGTCTCCGATAGTGCCCCATAGGTGTGACACAGAAGGAGTCAAATTGCCTAATATTTCGCTTGTTCGAGTCATCGCGCCTCTACCAGCATCATCATTGTCAAAAGCAAGGACGATGAGTTTCGGGGCTAGTCGATGCAATATTTCGGCTTGCGGGTGATGTATCCCAGCCCCATAGCAGCCAAGAACAGCCCAAGACTCATGGATTCCTGCTGAATGCAAGGCCATAACATCCGAAGCACCTTCAACCAGAATTACAACCGGTTTAGGTTTAATGCGCCCAAAAAAGGTAGTTGATGTTCTCGCACCATACGGATATTTATATTTAGGATGACCGTCCTCATTACGGACAACAACGCCTAGGACTTGACCAGCAGCATCCCTAATTGGATAGGTAGGTAAACCAGTTAAAGGATGAGTACCGCACCTGAAATGGCTTGCCGTCTCATTCCCGTACCGTTTTGCCCAGTAAGGGCTAGGTTCAAAAGCGTCAAATGAATCTAGCCATGTTTCAGAATAAATCCTTGCAGGTATATCTCCTCTCAAATATTCCAATAATTGTTCGGCATCAGGAACCAACACGTCACCGTCAACACGTCCTGACGCCCCGCATGCGTAACAAACCCACACCATTGCAACTGTGTTTACACTCGCACTGGCGTTACGGTCCTCATGCACATGGCAGCGGAAAGGTCTCTCAATACCCCTGCCAGACTGGATAGCCTCAGCAAGTGTTTGAGCACTCACCTTTTAGCGCTGATCTGATTGCTGTAAGTAGGAATGTTCCAGTCAGCAGGCAGAAAACCCCCATTAACAATCCACGTGTCCAAATTGGTGATGAGATCCGATAGGTACACAACAAGGTCCTGAAGGTCTTTCTTTCTTATGTCATCAACACCATTGCTGTTAACTTCAGTCACAATCTCTCGCAGGAGCCTTAATACTTCGTTGGGATCCATCACGCTTCCTGCCTATCTACCTGGTCTTTGATTTCTTTACGGAGCGGTTCAACAAGCCAACCGGTTTTCTGATGCATTTCCAACAGCTCATCTATGGCATCCCATTCGGCTCTGGGTAACTTCACATTGATCATTCCTGGTCTCCTTACTATTTGATTAACTTTCTTCTTCCATTTCATCTGCTTCAATAAGATCCAAAGCATCATCGCGACTGATATCACCAAAACGTCCTTTGCCTGGGTCAAGAATCAGATTCCAGCGCCTACCGGCAATACCGTGACGGTTCTTAGCAAGGTTGGCTAAAAGCACCCTTTTTGATTCACGACGCAAAGTAAGAACCACATCCGCGTCCTGACCAAGGGCATCTGATTGACCCATATGTTCAGTTTTAGGTCCACCTTCAGAGTTAGCACCAGCCCTATTTATTTGAGCGGCAGCTATAACAGGGATCCGATGAGAGAGGGCAACTTCTTTTAATTCATTACTGATAGTTGCCGCCGCACGCCAATCATCAATAGAGCGGGAACCTGACGTGGAGCGCATAAGACCCACATAATCGACAAGGGCAACACACTCAGGGTTATCTTGATCATGTGAACCTGCAATTACTGCGGCATCAACAGGACCCATAGAAGGATCATGGACAGTGATACGGCCATTAGTGGCCTGCCATTTCTCCATAAGATCGAGCCGCTCACGCATCGTTAATTCGTAATAATTTTTGACATCACGTAAAGCAATTCGATGTAAACGGTTAATGACTTCTTTACTGGTCATTTCAAGACTAAACATGTTTACATCCCAGCCACCCTCGGCAGCAGCAATGGCCATTTGCTGTAAAACCCATGATTTTCCTACACTCAAACGTGCAGCCACATACCAAAGGTTTCCTGGACGAATACCGCCCGTTAACTTCTCAAGATTGTCTTCTCTGTTAAGACAAACAGGGGAAGGAATAGTATCGGCTTCCAGTAGTAAATCCTCATCCAGAAGTCCTGAACCTTTACGTTTACGAGGCACAGCCGTGCGTAGAGTGTCTTGTAAGCCAATCATGGCTTTTGACACATCATCCTCGCTAAGAAGATGAATGGCTTGCTGCATCCCAACACGCAAGGTACGGGAGGTATATGCCCTGTGGAGCTGCTCCGCAGCCCACTTAGGGTCAGGCTCAGTGGTGTAAGGAAAAGAAGGAAATTTAGCCTGTACCAAATGTGCAGGAGGTGCAGTATTGGCATGTTCTTGATAATCAGTACAAAAACCATGAACATTCGTCCAGGCACCAAAGTGCCTGTCCGCAATACCGTAAATAGCCGGGGAGTAAAAACCAGAATCAATAAGAGCCGAAATAAACAAAGCCTCAGGAGACATTGGATCTGTTGATTTACTTGTCATTTCAACTACGTTTGCTGAGGTCATAAGGTCTCCTTATTGGTTTGTTTATTGATTTAATCCAGGAAATAAAACTAAAAGTTCTGGGAGATTCATCTTGCACCTTGATGAATCAAAATGTTTCATATTTAGATCACGTTTCTGTGTCTGTCTTATAACAAAAAAAAATCCCTCAGGTAGAAACCTGAAGGGTTGGTGACCAGAAAAGAGAAATGAAAACCTAATTAAATGAGGACATACTTTCCCCCTCCCCAGATAACGAGTATCCTATCTTATAAATGTATCAAAAAGCAACATAATGTATCACCAGAGGGTAAAAACACACCCCCAGAATCATTATGATTTGACAAGGTGTGTAAACTCGTAGCGAGGATGCAATCCAGGGCGCATTATTAAACAAAAAACCAACCAATAAAGCACAACAATAAACAAACCAATAAGGTTTCTAGCCGACACCTCCCTGAAAGGTCGGATCGGCAAACCAACGCCCCACTGTATGCGAGCTACATAAACATAAATTTGAAACACTCAAAAAGACACAATGAAAATAGATGTTTCAAAATGAGTCAAAGTGTGTAATGATGCACACCATGACCTTCAATCCAATAACACTAAGAAAAGAAAACACGTACCTACGTGACAAGTCAGAACGACTACTTACCATCACCAGTGGCTTATTAAGACGAATTGAAGACCAAGAAGAAACAATCTCTCAACTGCAAAAAGATATTCGTTTAATGACAGTAGCCATAGCAACGGAGAGCAAATGAGCAACGTGACAGTAAAAAACAACACCTTTTACGCATCAGAACTCATTCCAACAGGTAAATACCCGTACAAGAAAATAAACCACAACGAAGTACTCTTGGATGAATCTGACCCATTTGAATCCGCCATGGCAGACATAGTCAAAATGTTTAGGAAAAAGAACGCTGACTATGCACGCCCAAGCTCACGCTGGTCAAACTTTGAAGACATGAGCCGTTTTCTTGGTGCAGAAGATAAAGCATGGCTCTCATCCCTGCTCCTATGCCAACAAAAACTCTCACGCATAGGAGCCCTTGTCTCATCAGGTAAAACACCAACTAACGAATCACTAATTGATTCACTCCTGGATAACGCTGTTTATGCTGCCATGGCTTTAGCAATGGCTAAGGAAAAAACATGAAACAGCTAATAGGAAAATGGAAATGGTCTAAAAAACGTCAAGCATTCATATGGAAATGGAAGAAGAGTAAAGTTAAAAAGAACGTAGATATCTCAAATGGGGATTAATTACTTCTCATTAACCCATTGTTCAAGCAGCTGCCTGATTACAATGGAAAGCGGTATGCCCTCTTTTGCAGCCTTTTCTGCTGCCGCACCCCAAAGATCATCAGGAACTCTCACGCTTCTGATCCTCCCCCCAATTGAGAATTTCCTCAGAGAACTCTTCGACCCCGTGGGGGTTAATATCAATACTTCCTTGTTCTCCATTTTGGGAGACTACACGAAAAAACTTTTTATACATTTCGACAAAAAATCCATTAATACTCATTTTCCCCCTAAAACAAGGCTTGTAACCACATTCGTACTGACAAATGTAATACCTAGCCACCTAATACCTATACGTTTTACTGAAAAAGTCACAAAATGAGTGTTATTGATTTAACCAACCTGCCGTTGGATGAGAACGGCAACCCAATACATCCAAGGATCTATTTACCCAGACCCCCTCAAAACAAGGATGAGTTGTGGTGGGTGGTTAAAACCTTATGGGGAGTTTCGATACCAAGAATCAAAGTTTGTCCTGATCACGATGCACCTTTTGATGCTTTTGCTGAAGGATATTTTGGTAACGAATCAAACTGGGCACTTTGGTATGGATCCCGCGGTACGGGAAAATCCCTCATGCTGGCATTGCTAGCACTCACCAAGGCAGCGATCCTTGAGATCAACGTCGCCCTTCTGGGCGGTTCCATGGCGCAGTCACAAAACGTCCAAGAACATATCGAAAATCTGCTGCTTTATCCTGGAGCCCCAACGTGGGCTGTTTCTGCCTCAATTCAAACCCAGTTAACTTTCACGGGCGGCAACTGGATCCGTCCCTTACCTGATTCACAGAAAACTGTTCGAGGCCCTCACCCTCAAATGACGGCCTTGGATGAGATCGACGAGATGGATAAAAAGGTTTACGACGCCGCCATGGGTCAGGCGATGAAGAAACCTAATGCCAGGGGTATTGAAATTGATGAAATGGTTGTTGCATCCTCTACTTGGCAGAACCCTGTAGGCACTTTTCAACAGGTTCGCGATGACGCCTTAAAAAAGGGTTTACCTGTTCGAACGTGGTGTTTTCGTGAGGTGTTAAAGACTGAGGAGAACCCTTCTGGCTGGATGGATCCTGCCTTTATTGAGCGTAAAAGACGCTCTGTCCCTTCGGAACTGTTCCGTGTTGAGTACGAGCTGGGGGAGCCTGCTGGTGGGTCAAGGGCGTTTGATTTAGCCAAACTTAACGAGTACTTCATTCACATGGATGTGGTTGATCAGCGTCATGCAGGTTCAGATGATGAATGGGTGTTTGAGGAGCCTAGGGATGATGGCTGGTATGCGGTAGGTGCTGACTGGGCTAAAGAGGCTGATAAAACGGTGATTGTGGTGGCGAGAACAGATATTAAGCCTCATCGAATTGTGTATTTACGTCGCGTGAACCGTAAACCTTGGCCTGAAATGGCTGAAATGTTCAACACGGTTCTCAACAACTATCAGGCTGTTGCTGCCCATGACGGTACAGGTATCGGCAATGTGGTTAATGACCTTATTGACGAACGTGCCCGAAAGATTGTGATGGTGGGTAGGGCTAGGACCACCATGCTGGTTGAATACATCTCCGCTATCGAGCAGGGCTTGTACAGGTTGCCTGCTAACACTCCAGCTTTTGATGCCCATAAGGCGACAACCGTTGAGGAGGTGTATGCCCCTGGCAGGTGGAATTCTCATTTGGCTGACGATGTGGCTGCTTTCGCAATCATGCATGATGCTGTGCTTCATCAACCTGCACCTGCAGCTATGGAGGGTGTGCGTAAAACCAAGTTTGTTCCTAAATCAATGCAGGTTTTGGATCCTGAATGGAATGCGGATGTGGTTTCTGGTGTGGTTTGGGTGAAGGATTCTGGCGAAGACAACCCTTACCTTGTGATTTAATGATTCAAACGGTCTAAGATTAAGACATCCTGATTCATTGTGAGGGGACTGTTACATGCCTGATGCAGCACATTCATACACGCCGACTGGTCGTTCGGCAGTATTTTTCGTACCCGCATACGACGACAATGCTGATTTACGCATCCTTTTTTCCCAATTTGCGGATACAGCTTCGTCGGTTGATGGTGACACTTACACAGGTGTTCACAACTTTACCGGTGGTTTGCAAAAGTCAGGTGCTGATGTTGTCACCACGACGGGTACTCAAACTCTAACTAACAAAACTATTTCACAGTCACAAGTCACGTCTTTGACTTCTGATCTTTCTTCCAAGCAAACTCAAATTGATAATCTTGAAACTAATGTCGCAGCTAAATACCCACTAAATCCTTTAACTAACCCTTCATCATCTTCATACACACTGCAACTTAGCGACGCACAAAAAATAATAGAAATGAATGTTGCTACAGAAAACACTCTCACCATCCCCCCAAATACAGGCGCTAATAGTGCTGCTTTCCCCATCGGTACTTCTATTCTTGTTGTACAAACAGGTGAAGGTCAAACAACTATTACCGCTGGTGTTGGTGTAACAGTTAACTCGTTTATTGGATTAAAAATCATCGGTCAGTGGGCTGGTTGTACTTTGATTAAACGTGATACGAACACGTGGGTTGCTGTTGGCGGTTTAGTGGCATGATCCCTACGTTTGCAGGGTTCAACATGGGCCTTAGTGCCCCTGCCGCACCAATCATGGACCACCATACGACCATTGGACAGTTTGTTGTTACAAATTATGATTCAAATCTTGCGTACACGCCTACTTTTATTTCTGGTAGTGGGACTGCAACATTAATAGATTCAGTTAATGGTGTTTTTTCTTTATCCAGCACTGATGCAAGGTTTTCTATTAGTTCTGGATATTCTCAGGCCTCGCCACAATCTGCAGTTGGTTATATGGAAAGAAAGAAATACACAACTCATCCCGAACCAGTGTACGTAGATAACTGTGCCCCTGCTTATTCTTGGCCCTCCGGTAACTGCCCAGGTCCAAACTGCTGCAACGCTTATAACAACTGTTGGGGTGGTGGTGTTGATGGTAACTGCGGCGCTGACGGAACTATTTGCTGTGGTGGTTCCCGTGGACAGTCAATCGTAGGTTACAACGACGTTAAAAATGGCACCCCAGAAGGATATACAGATTCTTACGGAGAATGGTGGAGGATATCGTGAAAAAAGGGGAACGCTTACACCTGAAATGGGTTTTGCCATTTACTAATATGCCAGAAGACCATGTTGTTTTACCTACCGCTGGGGATGATGTCACCTTTTATGACTCCTCGGGCGATCTTTTAACAACCTTTAACCGAAATGTAGATAGTTCAGAATATTGGTTGGGTTACGAGGCTGGTCAATGGGTTATAACTTTTGACACTAACGATACTTACTTTCTTCCTATTGGGGAATCAAGGTATGAGTTCACTCTTCTTAATGAAAATGGTGAACCTTTAATGATTTCTGGTGGAGAGGTGGAAGTTAATGACTGACGTTAGCCCATTAGATTTTTTGAATCCAAACACAGTGTATTTAGATAAAGAAAAAGCAATGGATAGATTGCGTATCTGTAATAAATGTCCACAATTACGTTTTAAAATCTGCCAAGAATGTGGTTGTTTTATGACAGCTAAAGTGAGACTGGCTAAAGCAGAATGCCCTATAGGTAAGTGGGGTGAGGTTTTGTGATTCTCGCAGCTTTCTTTGACCCAAGTAATGACGGTTTCGACATGGCTGATGCCGCCATGATTGCTGGTTTTGCTGTAGGACCTTCAATCATAATCCTCGGCTG
>Ga0213861_10001168_pt1 | contig 23227 bp, 20 predicted proteins | sample PICome_4_FD_160110 | JGI IMG/M metagenome (GOLD analysis project Ga0213861, IMG submission 160110) | Coastal seawater microbial communities near Pivers Island, North Carolina, United States - PICO131 | ecosystem: Environmental > Aquatic > Marine > Coastal | place: USA: North Carolina... | reverse complement strand
CTACTGGAAAAGTCACAGGCAATATGACCACTCTTGAAGATATCAGCGTGGTCAAGAGCCTGGAGAAATTAGTCAAAAAGAAGTAAAGAGCGGCCTGCGTCACATATCGATTACGCATGCCGGCAAGTGATTTTCATTTGCCGGCATGTTCCGTTAAAGCGCTTCTTTATTGATGCGTTTTTGATGTTAAATTGCTGATCGTATTGATGAGATTTTCATGATTAACTATTTACGTTTATGGGAAGTTTAAGATGTGCGGAAATGCGGAAGCTTGAAGACGATGCCTTTAAGCATGGGGCCACGCCGGAGGGTTTGATGGAGAAAGCGGGGCGGGGAATAGCTGATGCCATTGCCCGGCGTTTTTCGTCCGAGGGGACGGTCATCGCATGTATTGGTTCCGGTAACAACGGCGGCGATGCACTGGTGGCAATCCGTTATTTAGCCGATGCAGGATGGAAGGTAGGTATTCGTTGTCTGCATAAAAGCGCAGACTTGGGAGTATTGCCGCGCAAAAAAATCCGCGAGCTGGGCAATTGTCCCATGAATCAAGCCTTGCCTGTGCGCCATGCGGGTCACCCCTTGGTTTTACTTGATGGCTTATTGGGTATTGGTGCCAATGGCCCATTACGTCCACCACTGGCAGAGTTGGCAGCATGGATGAATGATGCGCGTGCCAATCATGCGGCGCAAACGATCGCAATGGATATACCTTCGGGCGTTGATGGTGATACTGGAGAAGTCTATGATGGCGCGGTTAAGGCTGATCTGACATTGACGATCGGCGTGCCTAAGCCGGGACTTTTTGCTTCTTCGGCGCTTAACCATACGGGTTCAATTGAGCTGGTTCCTCTCACCGAACTTCCCGTGCCTGACGATGGTGATTTGTGCCTCAACGATGTTCATAGCCTGCGGGGTATTTTGCCGCGGCGAGAGCATGATTTTCATAAAGGGGATGCCGGCAGAGTTGGTATTTTAGCAGGATCTCGTGGCATGTTGGGCGCTGCGGTCTTATGTGCCACAGGTGCACTTCGTGCCGGTGCTGGTTTAGTGACTTTGTTTGCTGACGAGTCGATTTACGAGATGCTGGCCCCGATGTTGCCTGCTGAGGTTATGCTAAGACCGACCTCAACATTAGCTGCCATCAATCCAGCTGAGTTTGATGCCTTTGCCATTGGTCCTGGTTTAGGCTGCGGCAGTAAGGAGTCAGAAACATCTTTTTTGGATCTTCTTCAGCGCATGAGTATCCCCGTCGTCATTGATGCTGACGGCTTAAATCGCATTGCAGAAGCAGGTAAGGAAGCGGATACAGGTATCGAACAATACATGGGGCCGAACTTTATACTAACACCCCATCCGGGAGAGTTGGCTCGGCTTTTTCCTGAGTGGGCAGGGGTGGACCGCATCGATATCGCAAAGGCCTTTGCGACACGATATGATCGATCGACTTTGCTGCTTAAGGGAGCTCATACACTGGTGGCGCGCTCTGGTTCCCCTGTGTATTTTAATGCTACTGGTAATGCTGGCATGGCGAGCGGTGGTCAGGGTGATGTGCTGACCGGAGTTATCAGCTCTTTGCTCGCTCAGGGGTTGGAGCCTCAAGATGCAGCACGCATGGGAGCTTGGTTGTCTGGTCGAGCTGCAGAGCTCGCTATCAGTCATGGTAATGAAAGTATTCAGTCATTGGCTGCAGGTGATGTGTGCAGCTGGCTGGGGCGTGCATTCACCGATATGGGCAGTTAATGGCAATGGTGGGTCAGTTAAATATCATCAATACCCGTGGATCAATGCGCGCGGGTTTTTTCTTCGACACCTTGGCGAGGGACAGCGTATGTTTAACAAGTAACTTTTTGCCCCGCGATAATGCCCAAGACGACTCCCGATACTCAGAAAAAACAGCAGGCCCTGAAGCAGTCCGATATGCCTTGGAATGTTGTTGTATTGAATGATCCTGTTAACCTGCAGGCTTATGTTGCCATCGTTTTCAAAAGGGTTTTTGGTTATAGCCAAGCCAGAGCCGAAACGTTGATGATGGAGGTTCACACGCAGGGGCGTTCCGTGGTCTGGACAGGGGTGCGTGAAAAAGCAGAATTTTATGTTCAGCAACTTCACAGTTGGCAACTTCAAACCACCATGGAAAAAGCAGGATGAAAATTTTACCAACGCTGGAGGGGGGGCTTTGTATTCTTCCCGAATCTGAAGTTGATTGGGACGAGCTTCAATTAATTTGCTCCGATGACGAGCGCCCAACCTATCTTGCCGAATCACTTGCCGATTTGATGGATGATGATAGCGAGTGGGGTGAGTATGTTGTTCCTGATCTCGAGGAGGCCTTTCGAAACCAGACACAGTTTGTGCATGCGGCTATTAAACAAGCACGGCAAAGCGATGACCCTGCTATTTTTATTCGCCCAGTTGAGGCAGAGCAGTGGTATGGGGCGCTCAACCAAGTAAGGCTATCCTTACAGGCAAGTTATGATGTAGAGGAGTTAGAGGATTTAGAGGAATTAAATGAAGCTAGTGATTTAAATGACTGGGACCTAGAACTAAAGGGCGCCTATTTTCGTAACCGGTTTTACCTTTTACTGCAAAGCATGCTTCTGGAATTCATTATGAATAAGGCTGAATGATGATGGGTCAGCATTTCCGAGCTTTGTTCTCTTATGCCGGATGATCGTTTGGGGCACTTTATGAAACGCTTTGTCGTTTGGAGTCTTGCAAAGTGAGCGTCGCCACAGCAGTTTCTGAGCAGTTACTCAATGGCCATCGAGCATGAAGAGCTAAACAGAACGAGAAACAAGAAACGAGAAATAAGCATGAAGCAAAACGAGAATTCCATTAAACTCTTCAAGGCGGCCAAGGAGTTAATCCCAGGTGGTGTTAATTCGCCTGTGCGCGCTTTCCGTAATGTTGATGGAGAACCGTTTTTTGTGCGGCGTGCCAAGGGCTGTCGCATTGAGGATGTGGACGGCAATACGATGATTGATTACGTCGGCACGTGGGGCCCTGCGATTCTTGGACATGCGCCTGAATGCGTGATTGAAGCCGTGAACAAAGCGGCGAGAGAGGGTGTCTCTTTTGGCATTCCTAATCCTTATGAGGTGGATATGGCACGCCTCATTGTTGACTGGGTGCCGTCGGTAGAAAAGGTCAGGATGGTTAACTCTGGAACGGAAGCGACGATGAGTTCGGTTCGTCTAGCTCGTGGTTTTACCGGGAGAGATAAAGTGATCAAATTTGAAGGCTGTTACCATGGGCATGTCGATAGTCTGTTGGTTGCGGCGGGATCGGGGGCGCTGACACATGGTAAGCCGGACTCCGCGGGCATCCCCTCAGCATTTGCTGCGGAGACGATTATTCTTCCCTATAATAACATTGAAAAAGTGCGGGCTGTGTTTGAGGCAATGGGAGATCAAATTGCGGCTGTGATCGTTGAGAGTTATCCTGCGAATGCAGGTCTTATTTTTCCTCGAGAAGGTTACTTGCAAGGTTTGCGAGATGTGACGGCTGAGTATGGTGCGGTTTTTATTTTTGATGAAGTGATGACGGGCTTCCGAGTGGCCAAAGGAGGCGTTCAAGAGCTTGAGGGGATTATCCCTGATCTGACGGCAATGGGTAAGGTGATCGGTGGAGGTCTCCCGGTAGGTGCCTTTGGTGGTAGAGCCGAAATTATGGACTATCTTGCACCAGACGGCCCCGTGTATCAGGCGGGCACCTTGAGTGGCAACCCCCTTGCCATGGCTGCGGGGCTGGCGCAATTAAATGAAATGGAGCGCGTGGATGGCTATGGCAAGCTAGAGCAGCTGGGAGCTAGGTTTGAGGACGGTGTGCGCGCTATGCTCGAGCGCAAGGGATTGGATTACCAATTTAATCGAGTGGGCTCGATGTTTTGTCTGTTTTTCACTGGGCAGAAAATTATTGATTTGGATAGTGTCATGACAGCTGACTCCGCTGCGTTCAGAAAATTCTTCACCTCGATGCTCGATCAAGGAATTTACATCGCCCCTAGTCCTTATGAAACAGGCTTTATCAGCGTAGCTCACGGCAATAGTGAAATCGATACTACGCTGGAGGCAATGGATAAGGCCTTGTCGGTTATCTGATCGTTGAATTTTGCAAAAGAATGCGGTTGCCATCATTGGATTACTCCCATAGGTTTTGCCTGCCTCAAGCCGGGATGGTGGAATTGGTAGACACGCTAGATTTAGGATCTAGTGCCCTTTGGGCGTGCAGGTTCGACCCCTGTTCCCGGTACTTATAGGCAATCAATAAAAATCTCTCACGCGTCTCCTTTGTGAGACGAGAGTGAATTAAGCTATTGCCGCCACTCATCATATTGCTGTCATTGCCACCCTTGAAATGACTGCAGTGCTCGCAAGACGGAGGGGCAGCTGATATCATCAGTTATTCTAATGGAAGAAAACAAGAAACATATTTTGATCGGCTCAGGCTTGATTGTGTTTTTCTTTCTTTGTTTGGGTGGGGTTGCCGCTTCGGCTTATCTGCCAGGTTTTGCTGGGGAGTTAGGTCGGATGTGTCTCGCTTGGATCACTAGTCCTTTCTTGATGGAGTCGGCTCTTTTTTTTCTGGCTCTAACTCTCTTGTTTGCGGTTAACGCATGGAGGCGCAACAAGGACGGTGAAGACTGGGTGAAACTCGATGAAAATGGCCACCCTGTGCGAGATAAATAAACCAGCCGGCCCTTGCCGCTTTCTATTTCAAATCATCATCACCTTCATGGATAATGGACGTCGATGAGATGTCCCATGTTCAAATAAGACCCATAACCAAAGACATGAAGCCTGCTGTGAAATGGATCTTGTGCATACTGTTGGTGATGGCCTTTGCTCTCAGCCTCTGGCTCACCGTTCAAAAATGGACCGGCAACATTGACAGCCTTGCAGGATGCGGATCGGGAAGTGATTGTGCCAATGTTCTTGGTAGCAAGTGGTCAATGGTCATGGGGGTCATTCCCGTGAGTTTTTTCTCTTGTCTACTTTATCTTGCGATGATGGTCAGCTTGTGGATGCGCGGAGATTTGATGACTTGGCTTAGATCCTTGTTTGCGTGGATCTTGCTATCTGCAGCATTATGGTTCATTGGCTTGCAGCTTTTTGTCATGCGCATCATATGCCCCTATTGCATGATGATACATGGTTTGGGCGTTTCCATAGGCCTCGTGGTTCTTTTAACTCGGCCTAGAGAGGAAAAAAAAGGCTTCGGATTGTTGGCGACTTTAGTGCCGGCTGTTCTTCTGCTTGCAGCTTTAGCGCTGACACAGCATTACGGCCCCGCTCCAGAAACGCACCGCCTAGCTCATTCCTCAGCAGGGCAGTTACAGCTACAGCGAGATCGGCAAGGGGAGGGAATGATCCATGCAGCGGGCGATGGTCGTTTGGTAGTTTTCATGTCGGAAACGAAATCTTATCGAGTAGAGCCATTGCCACATCTAGGTGAAGCTGATGCCGAGCATGTATTGGTGAAGTATTTTGATTACACCTGCGAAGCTTGCTTCACTACTCACAAATACTTGGATGAACTTATGGCAAAGTATCCGGGACAGTTGGCGGTGATTGTCTTGCCTGTGCCATTGGAAAGAGAATGCAACCCTCACCTTCCAGTCGGCCTGAAAGATCACCCCAATGCTTGCAAGTTTGCCGAGCTCGCACTCAGGGTTTGGAGAGCACATCCTGAGATGTTTGCAGAATTTCATCGTTCTCTTTTTGAGTGTTGCCAGCAGCCTTATGAAGTGGCCGAGGCGATGGCCTACAGCCTAGTGGATCCAGACAAACTTGATGCTGTTGATGATGCTTGGATTAAGGCCATGTTGCAGCAAAACATCACTGATTATGCGTCTTTTGTAGCTGATACACCGGTGATGCCAAAGCTGCTGATTAAAGATTCTCTTATGGTGCATGGGAAAACCAAAGATCAGGAAACGCTTGAAAAGCTGCTTCAAAAGCATTTGAGGATTAGCCGATGACCGTGGTAATTGGGCTGTGACGGTAAATTTTTCAGCCCATATCAAAATCGTGGAGTCTCGTTTCAAAGAGAGGAAACACTATATTTTTGAGTGGGATTGTTTATTCCAGTGGGTAGGTTAATCGCATGGCTGAATTGTTTGCACTGACAGATTACCTTGATCGTGAGCTCAGGCTTAAGGAAATCCCTGACTATCCTGGAGCCATGAATGGTTTGCAGATAGAAAACGAGGGGAAGATCACAAAAGTAGGAGCTGCGGTGGATGCTTCGCTCCCTGTTTTTGAGAAAGCGGTGGCAGAGGGTGTAAATCTACTGTTGGTTCATCATGGCATGTTCTGGCAGGGGACCCAATCGCTGACTGGGGCTTTTTACCAAAAGACAAAACTAGCTTTTGAGGCCGGTATGGCCCTTTATAGCGCGCATATCCCTCTGGATGTTCATCCTGTGTGGGGCAACAACAAGCAATTGGCGGAAGCCATAGGAATGAATGAGGCGGAGACATTTTTTGATTGGAAAGGCATTCAGCTCGGCATGTGCCAAAAAATGGACCTCAGCCTCGCGGATTTGGCAGCCTCCATTGAACATGCGGTGGGAGGGCGTGTGCATGTGTGTGCCGGAGGAGCTGATCAAGCAGGTAAGGTGGGCATTATTACAGGAGGAGCTGGTTCTGAGGTAGCAGCAGTTGCTGCATCCGGTATTGATACATTCATTACCGGTGAGGGGCCCCATTGGAGCTTTCCCATGGCAGAGGAATTGGGCATTAACCTTATTTATGCAGGGCACTATGCCACCGAAACATTTGGGGTCAGAGTCTTGGCGCAACATCTCAAGCAAGATTTCGGTGTTGATGCCTGTTTTTTAGATCATCCCACAGGCCTTTGATGCTTTTGTAAGAGCCTCAATTTTAGGCACTTGTAATATGTTCTGTAGAGTGCATACGACACTTGCTTAACTTAAATTAACTATAAATAGGCTCATATATTTACAATTAGTTGCTTATTTTTTAAAGAAATAGCTTAAAGCGCCATTTAATACTTGCTAGACACCCTTATGTAATATTTAATGGCACCTCCTGAGCGGGTATAGCTTAATGGTAAAGCTCCAGCCTTCCAAGCTGATCATGCGGGTTCGATTCCCGCTACCCGCTTATCCAGAAGGGTTGCCTGTAAATTATATTATATCGCAACTTAAATCTGACTCATACAACCCCATCCAAGAAAGGACCAAAACAGTGAAAATAAACATCAAAAATATCTGCACCGCAGTCATCCTAGCTTTGTCGATCTCAGTGCAGGCTGACAACGCAAGCGCTGAGAAGATCGCTGAAACCGTAAAGAAGAGTGTTTCAGCACAACCTAAAAAAGTCATCGAGATTGTTTCTTCTCAAGTGGCTCAAAATGATTCCTCGGCCTGCGAAATCGTAAAAGCGGCCATCGTTGCATCCCATGCAGACAAAGACCTTGTTGCTGAGATTGTGCAAGCTGCCACAGAGGCTGCACCTGACAAGATCCGTATCATTGGTCAATGCGCAGTTGCTGTTGCGCCTGATGCTATCGCAGAAGTTCAAACGGTCATCACTAAATTTGCCGCTGCAGGTGGTGGTGGTGGATATGGGCTTAATGCTCCTCCAGTTGCTCCCATCAACCCAGCCCCAGTCAATCCGCTTGATTTTCCAGGTCAAGGCGCAGTTGGTCCTACTCCAGGCGGTCCTGGTGGATTCCCGCTTTTCCCTCCAGGCCTCCAGCCTCCGACGGTTTCATCCACCCAAAGTAGCAGCCAAGACGTTCAGGAAGAGCTTCCTCAATAATTATCAGAGTCGTTATGCGGCCCAGATAAATTGATTCACTTGAGCCATCTTTGTATCAGTAAACTCAGGGCAAACTTTGATCACCCATTACAATCCAATATGAAAAAATTGCTTCTATCAACACCACTTACCCTTGCCATCGCTGGCATGGTCAACGGACAGGGTCTTTACGACATTGCTCCAAACGATGACGCCCAAGAAAGCTCACCCATCACATGGTCGGCTGGTTTATCTTACAATTTCGACGATAACGTGACTCCTACAGTTGAAGCAGGAGAACCGGGATTCGAAGATGATGTATCCTCGATCAGTGCATATGTCGGGGCTTCTCTTGTTAGCATCACGCCACAAACTACATGGGATGTCTTTGCTCGTCTTGGCGGCAGTCTTTATCTTGATTCTCCGGAGGCAAGCGGAGTGGATGACGCGTTCGGGCAAGCTCGGCTTGGTGTAAATTGGGCACACCGTGTAAGCGAGCGACTTCGTTTGAGCAGTAGAAACTATGCGGCCTACGAAATGGAGCCGGATTACAGTTATGGTTTCTCCACAGACCGCCAGCTCGAAGAATACTTGCACTACCAAACGGACAATGCGGCGGGATACCGTTGGAATGATCGTTTCGCCACCTACAGCGGCATGAAAGTTCGTGGCGTTGATTACGGTGACGCTGAGTCAGCCAATGACCGGACGATTTACAGCCTATACAACCAGTTCCGTTATCGTTCATCTGACCAAACCGTGTGGACTCTCGATTATCGTTACAGTGAGACCGATTCCAGTGGAACTGCGGATGATTCTACCAATCATTATGTTCTTCTTGGTGCTGAACACCGCTTCAGCCCAAATTCTGTCATCGCAGTCAAGGCAGGTATGCAAATGCGCGATGTCGATGGAGGTGCTGATGAAGACTCGCCCTTTTTTGAGGGTGCCATTAGAACCCGTGTGAATGGTCAGCTTAGTGTCCGTTCGTTTGCTCGCTACAGTGTAGAAGACTACGGAACAAGTTTCGATGGATTTACTTATGATACCAACAGCACACTACGCGTGGGTGTTTCTGCGGACTATGTAATCTCACCTCAACTCACATTGCAGGCTGGAGCTAACGTGATCTTGATGGATATGGAAGATGGTCGAAGTGTCCCAGGGCCAGGAGCTGTCGCTGATGCGGACACCGACTTGCTTAACCTCTATCTTGGTTTATCATACAAAATCAATGATGGGCTTTATGTTACAGGCTCATATAACTGGACCGATAGTGATTCGGACATTGATGGGCGCACTTATGAGCGCAATCGAGTTTCCATCGGCCTGAGAACCGAGTTCTGATACAAGCTATTTGGCTCATCATATTTCAACCGCTCAAATGTTATACATTGAGCGGTTTTTTTATTTACAAAGTTATATTTTTAAATAAAGTTAATTATAATTTGATCCTGAAGTATTGCAACGGCTTGCAACAATAGTGCACGCACATCTCAATACTCTAAGCTATTTTCTAAATTTATTAAGATGCAAGATACCAACCAAAGTGAGGCAGCGCAACAAGCGATCGATTATTGGCAGATTCTCAAGAATCGTTATGGAGTGCTGTTGCTGACTTTTCTCTTAGTCTTTCTTACCGCTGCGGTAATCACTTATGTAATGCCCAAAAAATATGAAAGTATTGCTTTGGTTGAAGTGAAGCAGATAGTTGACATTGATCCCACGATGGGGGGTGTCAAGGGCGGTATGGGAGCCCAGATGTCTAGGCAGTTTATTAATACTCAGTTTGAAATCATTGTTGCGCCAGAGACACTTGGTTTGGCAATTGATAAAATTCAACTTGAGGCTAGATGGGGCCAAGATCGTAAAGCAGTACTTGCTCAATTGAAGGGAATAGTGCGCACCAGTCAAAGGCGTGGCACAGACCTTATCGAAATATCAGTGAGGCATGGCAAGAAGGCTGAGGCCCAAGCTATCGCCAAAGCCGTTTATGAGGCATATAGAGACCGCCGAAATAATCTCGAAATGAGCGTGCGAAGTGACCAGTTGAAGGCTCTCAAAATTGAGCTGACAAATCAAAATGACCGCATCACATTACTGCGTAAGCGGGTTGAGGATCTTGCTGAAAAACACGGTCTTATTTTTGTTGAAGATGAGAGAGGGGGGAAAACGATTGGTAGTACTTTGCCGTTGAAAGAAAAGGCAGACAACGATCTCTACGAAGCTAATCGAAAAAGAGACGAGATAGCTGTTCAGATCAATAAGCTCTTAGCTGTAGATCAAGCTGACTTGATTGCAGTAGCGGCAGAGCTTCCTGATGTTGGATTCAAGGAAGATTTTGTAAAATACGAGGATGCAAAAAGAGATCTCGAGAGGATGTTGGCCTCAGGATTAGGGAAAAAACATCCCGATATTTTCATGCACCAAAATCGCATCTCTAGCTTAGAGGATAGCTTAACCAGAAAAGCTAAATACGCAAAGAAGGCACTCAAGCACAACCTCGATATTCTCGATAAGAAAGTGCAGGGATTAAAAGCTGTGGTTGAAACTTACCAAAGCGAAGGAACAGAGAAATCTAGAGGTTACTCAGAGTATAATATGGCGCGTCACGAGTATGATAAAGCTCTTGAGCTAAAAGAGGGGCTTGAGCGAACCTACAATTCTGAGAAAACAAAAACTAAATTGAATCCCACAAATATCATTGTTCATGAGGTGCCACAAATCAATGATAACCCGGTCAGCCCAAACGTTCCCATGAATCTGGCATTGGGTGCAGTTGTGGGATTGGTTTTCGGAGCTGGTATCGCCTTCTTCTTAGAACACATGGATACTTCAGTGAAGAGCCTCGAAGATGTTGAGCGATTCTTGAACGTTTCTGTGCTGGCGGTTATTCCTAGGGACGTTGGTGTATTACATAAACAAAGTGGCCTAAGCCCAGATGCGGAGGCATATCGTATTTTGCGCACTAACATTGAGTTTAATCGCAAGAATCCTGAAGATAATGCCATCACTGTTGTTTCAGGTGGTGCCGGTGAAGGTAAGTCGACGACACTGGTCAATCTAGCTTATGTTTGTGCTCAAGGAGGTTATACAACTCTGATGATTGATGCAGATTTACGCCGCCCTCGTTTGCACACCTTTTTTGATATTAGTAACTCGGTTGGATTGACTAACTATCTGACCACGGACCTGCTCTTGGAAGATGTGATTCTCCAAACACCTGTTGATAATCTCTACTTTATGCCTTCCGGAATTCTTCCGGCAGACGCAGCAGGCATACTCAACTCCCGCCGTATGTCAGAGCTTATCCAAGATGTTAAACAGCGCTTTGATTTGGTGTTAATTGACTCGCCGCCGATTCTTGGCGTCAGTGATGCATCTGTATTAGCTAGTGAGGTAGACCTCACGATGATTGTTGTTCAGCATCGTAAATTGCCTCGTAACATGTTGGTTAGAGTAAAGCAGGCAGTTGAAAACGTAGGCGGTCAAGTTGTTGGTGTTGTATTAAACAATGTGGATATACGTAGTGACAATCAGTATCAATATTACACTAGCTACTATACGTATTATGCCCCCACAACAGGGGAAGAGCTTCCCAAGGAGAGCCCCAAAAAATCATCAGCCCAAATAGCAACTAACCAAGAAGCGGATGAGGATCTGTATTAATACGCTGGCAGTATGAAATTAGGCCAATCCCCCTCAAGGATCATCTCTCAGCGATAACCAGAATTAATAATAAACACCGACCTTAAATATGAAACGATCCACGAAAATAACGGCTGCGGTTTTTGCACTGTTTGCGACTTTAATCACCTCAGTATGTGCATCACCTGAAATTTCACCGAACACAACCCTTAGCATCAAAATCTATGGTGTGACCAATGTAGAACAATCAAAATTTGATGGGTCTTACACAGTCGATCCTAATGGTTTTATATTTTTGCCATTACTTAAAAATGGACTTAAGGCCAGTGGTGTTTCGAGTTCCAAATTGGCTCGGAAGATTGAAGACGCATATAGGGAAGCAGAGATTTACGTAAATCCACGCATCAATGTGATTTCCAATAAAGATGAAGAAGCTCAAAAAATTGATGCGCAGATTATCACCGTGGGTGGATTTGTGAGCAGTCCTGGTCCAGTTCAGTTTACTCGTGGCATGACTCTTTTTGAGGCTGTTGCCGCTGCCGGGGGCGCTGGCACCTTTGGTTCTGACAAAAGAGTTGAACTACACAGGAGTGGGGCAACAAAAGGCATCTATAATATTAGATTGGCGAAAGACATGAAAATTCCAGTCTATCCTGGAGACACGATCAAAGTGCCGCAAAAAACGGTCTTTGGTAACTAAGCAATGGTTTTAGAGACCGACGGCTAAAGAGGCCGTCATGGAGATTGCATTTTTGTCCGCTGAAGGTTTTTAGTATTAGCAGGCTGTTTTAAACTGTGGTTTAGCGATTGGCGTCTTTGCCAGATCGAAGAAGTGTTCAGGTGGCCATAAAAACCTGCACAGGCACTTGACCGAACCCAGTGTCTTGCTATGTTGCGCGTTCTTATTTTATGAAAGTAAGCACTATCTGTGCTGGATCTTTCTACAAACAAACAAACCGTAATATCACAAGATGGCTACTGCTAAAAGCAAGACCGCAAAGAAAGCTGCCCCTAAGGCAACCGCTCGTAAGACCCCCAAAAAGGTAGCGCGCAAATCAACTCAACATGTCTACTTCTTCGGGGGTGGAAAAGCCGACGGCAACGGCTCACAGAAAAACCTCCTCGGAGGAAAAGGCGCCAACCTTGCAGAGATGGGCCTGATCGGGATACCTGTTCCAGCGGGCTTCACAATCACTACCGAGGTGTGCAACTACTACAACGATAACGGCAAGAAATACCCTAAGACTCTCAACACAGAGATCGAAGCAAATATTGCCAAGGTGGAAGCCGTCATGGGCAAAAAGTTCGGTGACCTAGAAAACCCACTTCTTCTCTCCGTTCGCTCCGGCGCACGTGAGTCCATGCCAGGAATGATGGACACCATCCTTAACCTCGGCATCAACGACGAAGTTGTTGAAGCTCTTGCCAAGAAAACAGGCAACGCCAAGTTCGCATGGGATTCCTACCGTCGTTTCCTTCAGATGTATGGTAGCGTTGTCATGGAAGTTGAAGCCGAAGCTGGTGAGCACCATGACCCCTACGAGGTCATCCTCGATGCAGCGAAGGCTAAAGCCAACGTCAAAGACGACTCCGGCCTTTCAGCCAAACAGCTTCAGGAAGTTGTAGCCGAGTTCAAAGCGCTAATCAAAAAGCGTTCAGGCAAGAACTTCCCTGAAGATCCACGCGAGCAGCTCAAGGGAGCCGTCAACGCCGTGTTTAACTCATGGAACAACGACCGCGCGGTGGTTTACCGCCAGAAGTATGGTATCCCAGCTGCATGGGGCACCGCTGTTAACGTGCAGGCCATGGTTTTCGGTAACACCGGAAAAACATCCGGAACGGGTGTTGCCTTCACACGTGACCCCGCCACCGGCGAAAATGTATTCTACGGTGAGTATCTCATCGATGCCCAGGGCGAAGACGTTGTAGCAGGTGTTCGCACACCTAAGCCAATCGCCAAGATGGCCAAGGATCTTCCTAAGTCTCACAAAGAGCTTCTGAAAATCCGTAAGCAACTTGAGAAGCACTTCCGCGATGTGCAGGACGTTGAGTTCACCATCGAAGAAGGAAAACTCTGGATGCTCCAGACCCGTAACGGTAAGCGCACCGGTTTCGCCGCTGTAAATATCGCCCTCGATATGGTTAAGGAAAAGCTCATCTCGAAAGAAGAGGCTATCCTCCGCATTCCTGCTGACGACCTTAGCCACCTTCTTGCCCCGATCTTCGATACCGCTGCTGAGAAAGCTGCCAAGAAAATGGGCAGTGGTCTCCCTGCTGGCCCTGGTGCTGCATCCGGTAAGATCTACTTCTCTGCCGCGGAGTCCGTCGTCGCTGAAGCCAAGGGCGAGTCCGTCATCCTTGTCCGCCAGGCTACTTCTCCGGAAGACCTTCGCGGCATGATCGCTGCGGAAGGTATCCTCACCACTGAAGGTGGAGCCTCTTCACACGCTGCTCTTGTTGCCCGCCAAATGGGTAAAGTTTGCGTCTGTGGTGCTCACAACATGACCATCGACTACGCCAAGAAGACCATCACCGGAAACGGCGTGACTCTCAAGCAGGGTGACGAACTTTCGCTCAACGGATTTGTTGGCAATGTTTATAAAGGTGGAATCAAGGCATCTCCCTCACAGGTGATCCAAGGTCTCATCGAGAACAAGGCAGCGGCTAAGAAGTCGGCTACTTACACCAAGTTCATGGAACTCATGAAGTGGACTGACAGCCATCGTAAGCTTGGTATCCGTACTAACTCCGATACCCCTGAGCAAGTTCGCCAAGCGATCAAGTTCGGTGCTGAAGGAATCGGCCTCACACGTGCAGAGCATATGTTCTTCGAAGGCAACCGCATCGACGCTGTTCGTGAGATGATTCTCGCTGACGATGACGAAGGTCGCGCCAAGGCCCTCAAGAAAATCAAAGTATTCATGAAGAAGGACTTCATCGGTATCTTCGCAGCACTCGATGGACGCCCAGCTACCATTCGTCTTCTGGATCCGCCACTTCACGAGTTTATCGGAACTATGGATGCTGGACAGAAGAAGGATCTCTCCAAGAAAATTGGAATGAGTGCTGCCGCCATCACGAAGCGTATCCACGCTCTTCACGAAGAGAATCCAATGCTCGGTCACCGTGGTTGCCGTCTCGGTATCAGCTACCCAGCTGTTACTGCAGCACAGGTCGAGGCCATCCTCGAAGCTGCTGCTGAAGTGCAGGCCAAAGGCACCAAGGTTCTCCCAGAGATCATGGTCCCGCTCGTATCCTACGCTCGTGAGCTTGAGCTCCAGAAGCAGGTTATCGACGAAACTGCTGCTGGTGTGCGTAAGAAACTCGGTCTCAAGAAGAGCCAGCTGAAATACACCGTTGGAACCATGATGGAGATCCCTCGCGCATGTCTTACCGCTGATGAAGTGGCGAAGCACGCTGAGTTCTTCTCCTTCGGAACTAATGACCTCACACAAACTGGCCTCGGTCTTTCACGTGACGACTCCTCTAGCTTCCTGCAGACATACCAGGACGCAGAAGTTCTCAACAATAACCCCTTTGCTGGCCTCGACCAAGAGGGTGTTGGTAAGCTTGTTGAAATGGGTGTTAAAGGTGGTCGCAAGACCAAGAAGAACCTCAAGATCGGTATCTGCGGCGAACACGGCGGAGATCCTGCATCAGTGAAGTTCTTCCACCGCACCGGACTCAACTACGTTTCCTGCTCACCATTCCGTATCCCTGTTGCCCGCCTCGCCGCTGCCCAAGCAGCTCTCGAGGATAAGGGTCTTGCTCGCGGTGAGATCAGCTAAGGTATTAGGTTGTTTTTCTGAAGCGACCGTTGATAAATTTACAAGCCCTACCGGAGAAATCTGGTGGGGCTTTTTCTTTGATGGGCTAAAAAAATGACTGGTATGGCGAGCTTGTCCCTTTAATATTCGCAGCATGTTAAAGGGAATTTCACCACTGTTGTCACCTGAGTTATTAGCCGTGATGTGCCGTATGGGTCACGGGGAAGAGCTCGTCATCGCAGATGGTCATTTTCCAGCTCACCAGTTTAATGATACCGTCATTCGGGCTGATGGTTTGAGTGTGCCGGATATGCTGGATGCGATTTTACCTTTGTTGGAGCTGGATATGTATGTCGCAGCTCCCGTGATCACCATGGAGGCAGTGGAGGGTGATACCTTGGATCCCAAGGTGGAAGGTTCTTACGCAGCGGCCATTGAGCGCCACAGTGAATTAAACCCAAAGATTTCGCGCCTTGAGCGTTATGCCTTTTATGACCGTGTGGAGAAGGCTCATGCAGTGGTCGCCACGGGTGACGTGAACAAGTATGCGAACATCATCCTGAAAAAGGGGGTGACGCCTGTTTAGGTCACTGCTTGCGCCCCAAAAGTTCATAAACTCATGTTTTTCATGGCTTGAGTTGCGGTTTGTTCTCCCGCAAATGGCCTATGAATATTCTGGTCAGTTGTCCTTAAATTGATATTGTCTCCCATTGTTGATGATCCCATCAATCAGGTATTTCTACCTGTTGATGCGTTGGGTGATTCACAATCCACAGACAAACACTGAACATTATGTCAGCCATTAAACCAAGCGCCGTCGTTGAGAAGAAATTTCTTCTCCCCTTTATTCTTGTAACCAGCCTCTTTGCACTTTGGGGTTTCGCCAATGATGTGACCAATCCATTGGTGGCCGTGTTCAAGGATGTTTTTGTTATCGATAATGCCCAGAGCACCTGGGTTCAAATGGCCTTTTACGGAGGATACGCCACGATGGCCCTTCCCGCTGCCATTTTCATCCGCAAGTTTTCCTATAAGTCGGGAATTATTGTCGGCTTAATCCTTTATGCTGTTGGCGCTCTTCTATCGATACCGGCTGCATCAGGTGCCAACTTTAACCTGTTTATCATCGCACTCTATATTTTGACATTTGGTCTCGCATTTCTTGAGACAACAGCGAATCCCTACATTCTCTCGATGGGTTCAGCGGAGACATCAACTCGCCGCTTGAACCTAGCTCAAGCATTCAATCCCATTGGTTCACTTACCGGAATGTTTATTGCGGGCACCGTGATTCTATCTACGATCGAAGTGGAGGACTTTAAAAACGATGTGAACGGCTTCCGTGCAGAACTCAGCCCAGCATCAGAGCAGAAGCAGGAGCATGAAATCCTGCCATTCCTGAAGGCCAAGGAGCGTGAGCGTACCAATGATGAGAACGTTAAAACCTATGTGATGAATCTTGGCCCTGATGCGCAAGATGTTGGCTCAACGGCATTGGTTGATTTTAAGGACGGGAAAATTGCTAGTTTCCAGGGTAAAACCCACACTGAGCTGCAGAAGCACGACTTGAAGATTGTTTCGATGCCATATATGATCATCGGTTTTGTTGTGATTGGTGTGATGGTTATTTTCATCATTACGAAGATGCCTGATACGAGCCCCAAGGGAGATTTGCATGATGTGCATTTTGGCCGCACCGTTGGCCGCTTGTTGGGTAATCCACGCTATGTTGGTGGAGTTGTGGCTCAGACCTTTTATGTTGGAGCTCAAATCATGTGCTGGACCTTTATTATCCAGTATGCCGAAAACGAGCTGGGCATCGATAAGGCCACGGCGCAGAACCACAATATCCTCGCTATGGTGATTTTCCTTTGTAGCCGCTTTATTTGCACCTTCTTCTTGAAGTATGTCTCACCCGGCAGATTGCTCTTTGTTCTCAGTATTGCCGGTATTGCTTGCACGCTCGGAGCGATTCATCTGGATGGCATGCAGGGATTATACTCACTTATCGCCGTCTCCGCATGTATGTCACTGATGTTCCCAACCATTTACGGCCTTGCCCTTGATGGTGTTGGAGAAGATGCCAAACTTGGTTCAGCTGGACTTATCTTTGCTATCGTCGGTGGAGCGTTCATGCCTCGTTTACAGGGGCAGATTCTTGATCTCGATGGCTTCATGGGAACCAGTGCCACGCGTGGCTCGTTTTACCTGCCAGCAATCTGCTTCGTGGTAATTGCCGGCTATGGCTTACTCTGCTGGAACCGTCGTAAGGTAGCAGAATAAGACACTAGAATAAGACTTGCCTAAGACGGGCTTGGCTTTTGCCGATCTTTTCAACAAGACTAAAAAAATCCCCGCTGGCATGACCAGCGGGGATTTTTCTTTGATAGATATAACGTGGAGCTTACGAGGAAGCTACAGTAGTGCTTATGCGGAAGCTACATTCTTGAGCATATCCTTGAGTGCACGTGAGGAGGCTTGAAGTGCTTGCATCTCTTTTGGCCAGAGATCGATCTCAATGTGCTTTTCAGCACCACCACGGCCAACGATAGTTGGAACGCTCAAGCAGACGTCCTTAAGGCCGTAGCAGCCATTCTGGAGGCTTGAAACGGGCAGGAGTTGCTTCTTGTCGAGTACGATGGAGTGTACGGTCTCAGCGATCGTTGCACCCACGGCCCAACCGGCTCCGCCCTTGCGGGAGATGACCTCAGAGCCACTTGTTTTGGTGCGTTCGAAGATCTGGCGCTGGTAGTTAGCGTCACAGCCTTTGACACCCGTAAGGGGAAGACCTCCGACGGTGGCAGATGACCATACAGGAAGCATGGTGTCACCATGCTCACCGAGAATGAGTGCCTTGACCTGGGTGGGAGCAAGGTCGAGGTCGTTTGCGATCAGTGAACGGAAGCGGGCTGTATCGAGCATGGTTCCGAGACCAATGACTTGCGCTGGAGGCAGACCAAGGAAGCTTACCGCAAGATGGGTAAGAATATCAACTGGGTTAGAAACGACAAAAACGATAGCGTCTTGTTTCATTCCCGCAGTTTTGATGCTGTTGAGGATTTGAGAAAAGAGGCCAACGTTACGGTTGATAAGATCGAGGCGGCTTTCATCAGGCTTGCGGCGAAGACCGGCTGTGATGATGAAGATGTCAGAGTCAGCTGCGCGATCGTAGTCACCTGAATAAATGCGTTGGTCGTGCAGGCTGGATGCGCCGTGAAGGAGGTCGAGTGCTTCGCCGTCTGCGAGGTCTTTATTAGCGTCGAGGATTTGAATCTCTGATACGACGCCTGCGCACTGAAGACAGATGGCTGCATTGGAGCCTACGCGGCCGCCGCCGCCGATGATAGTTGCTTTCATGATGTTATGATAATCGGTTGGTTGTTATAGTAATTAGATTGTTTTAGTAAGCCTACTTTAGATTGCAGACAACTCCGGGTCTAAATTGATCGTTGTTACAAAGCTGGTTATCAGGAAGGTGCTCACGGTGATCTTCCATGCCTAATGATTTACGAATCTCGATGAGATCACGTTCTTGTCCATCCGTCATGGTGAGCATTTTCCCGTTGTTAAGTTGGGTTGCTACCCAAACCGTGCGACAGAGGGCCTCGGTGTTTTCCATGCGCCAGTAGGCTTCTTCTATATGGTCTCCCCAGGTGATCACCCCGTGGTTGAGCATGAGTACGGACATGTGGTTAACGCCGGTCTCACCGACGATATCAGCAACATCGGGGGTTCCGGGGGTGCGGTAAGGAGCCATGCCAATTTCACCGAGGAAGACATCGGCCTCTGGAATCATACAAAGCGGTGGCCGGACGCCAGCTACAGCAAAAGCGGTGGCGTGCGGAGGGTGAGAGTGGCAGACCGCCTTGCACTTTGGCTGGCGCTTCATGATGGCAAGGTGTGTCATGCACTCGCTGGTGCGCGGGCGTCTGCCTGCGACTTGTTTGCCATTGAGATCCACAAGGCACATATCCTCGGGCTTCATGAATCCTTTGCAAATGAGAGTAGGGGTGCAGAGCACCAGATTGTCTCCAACGCGGATGGTCATATTGCCTCCATTACCATCGGTGTAATTGCGTTGCCACATGCGTTTGCCGAGATCGCAAATACGCTCTTTGAGAGTGTGGACTTCCGGGGAGTGAAAAAAGTCGAGGATTTCTCCTGGTGTTTTAGGATCGCTTCCTGGCGCCCATTTGAACTCGTAATCAGGTAGAGTAGGGGGCTCCAAATCTAGAGCTCGTTCAGCTGCTATTTTACTGTTACCTGAACCAAAGCCAGGGCTTTCAAGCTCTTTGAGGTAGTCCTTGGCTGAGGGTGTTAAGACTGCATCTACGGGGAGAGAATCTAGGCTCTTTCCTGAGAGGACAATATCTTCAATTTGCTTGGCTGTGTAGACTGACTTCATGATTATTTTAATAGATGCGCAGTGATTGATGTAGCAGGGGATTAACCCATCTTTGCTACGATTTCATCAGTGAGCTTTTTGACAAGTTCTTCAGCTTGTGGGTCGAGGCTGGAGCCGATGTCCTTGATGGCAGGAGCTACCTCACAGTAGGTGCCAGGTTGGAAGTTGTCGTTTTGGCAAAGTTCGCACTCTTTAAGTCCTTCGCGCGGATCCTCCATGCCGATCGATTTGCGAATTTCGAAGATTTCCTGCATTTTCTCGCCGGAGATGGTCGGAAGCTTACCTCCGTTGAGCTGGCTCGCGACCCAGATGGTCTGACAGGCGGTTTCCATGTTTTCCATTTTCCAGTAAGCATCTTCAACGTCACTTCCCCAAGCCATCACTCCGTGGTTGGCGAGCAGAATCGCAGGGTTGTCTTTACCTATTTTAGCGACAGCTTCACAGATCTCAGGACTTCCTGGGGTGTGGTATTCAACCAGGCGTATCGCTCCGGTGAAGACTTCGACCTCTGAACAGAGACATGTTGGAGGCTCGACTCGAGCGACTGCGAATGCGGTTGAATAAGGGGGGTGGCCGTGGATAACAGACTTACACTTGGGCTGAACCTTCATGATGGCCAGGTGAGTGTTGGCCTCAGAGGTGCGCTTGCGCCAGCCGGCTTTCTGGTTGCCCTCCAAATCGATGAGAGCAATTTCGTCGGCTTGAACTTCACCTTTAGAACGAAGAGTTGGGGTGCAAAGAACGAGATTGTCTCCGACACGCACGGTGATGTTTCCACCGTTGCCATCGACCATATTGCGCTGCCACATTTTGCGTGCCACGCGGATCATCTCGTCCTTGAGCTTCATGATCTCGGGGGAGTGGAAGAAGCGTTGGATTTCCTCTGGGTTGCTAGCATCTCCTCCAGCTGGCCAGTGGTATTCCATGCTGGGCACGATGGGCTCAGGAGGAACAGTGGGAACTCCTGGAGGCAATGGAGGGAAACGGTCTGAGCTCTGAGCATTGCTAGCGCGGTTTGTGCTAGCTGTGGCAGAACCACCGCTTTGCTCTTTGATAGCATCCTTAGCTGATGGTGTCAGAATTGATCCTGCAGGAATGCTGTCTAAAGATGTGCCCTGTGAGATCAGGTCCTTGATGTCTTTTGCGGTGTAAACTTTCTTCATGATATAAAATGTGGTTAGTTGGCAGGTGCTATATATTTAAGCGTGTCAAAAATGGCGAGGCTGATGGCGTCAATAGGTGTTGGTCCATCAAAGGGGGCGGTGGCTTCTGCACCTTCGACAAATCCAATGATGTCTCCTTCTCCCGCGCCGATATTGTCGTAAATAATCAGCGATGACTGTTTGGTAAGGCTTGGAGGTTGACTAATGCAGGTGTTGATTTGCTCAGTATCGACAGGATTGACTACCAGCCAGCGTCCGCCACGGAAGGCTTCTTCCTGGATACTCATGGTAACTTTTCCGATGACTTGGCCGATACGCATATGATTTAGTCGATGATTCCCTGAATGAACATACGGATGGGAGAGTGTTGGTCGTGAACAATGTCACGTGCTCCTATACCATCGGTGCTGACAAAAACCTTTTGGTGCATACCTGCTCCGAAGAGGTCGATGGCGATAAAGGGTGTCCCTGATGGCTTTTGCTCTGCGTCAAGTTGTTGGCAAAGTAGCATTTTGAAGCCATCCAGCGAGTGGTGTTTCGCGGTGGCAACAGCATTTCCAACTACTTGGCAGTGAAGCATCTTTTTTCGAAGTGATTAAAAAGGTTTAGATGATGCGCAGGTTTTCAACCATGACGCAGCGGCGGATCCGGGCGAAGGTTTTAGGTGTGGTGATGCCTTCGCCTGTTGTGGTAGCGATCGAGTAGCTGAGATAGCCCTCACCTCCAAGTCCAAGGCCGGCGACGGAAGATCCGTTTTTGACAAAAATGGTGGTGTCCATTTCCTTGGCCATGTGAGTCATATGGTCAACGTTGGTTGAGTGGATCACTGCAGAGTGGCGGTATCCGTGTTCGGCATCTTTGGCGAGTGCAACGGCGGTTTTAAAATCTGATACGCGCACGATGGGCAACATGGGCATCATTTGCTCTTTTTGCACGAAGGGGTGGTCAGCATCGGTTTCTCCGAAGACGAGATCTGTCTTGGCGGGGGAGCTAATACCGGCATGACGAGCGAGGACGGCGGCATCAACACCAATGAGGTCACGATTGAGAGCTGCCTGAGCGCATCCGCCTGCACCTGTTGAGATGTCGAAGGCGATATTGGTAAGGTTGTCTACTTGGCTGGCATTAAGGCGAGTGGCTCCAGCTCGCTCCATGGCTTGCATGAAGGGCTCAAAGACCGAATCGACAACGAAGACAGACTTTTCTCCAATGCAGAGGAGGTTGTTGTCAAAGGCGGCGCCAGCGATAATGTTGATAGCGGCTTTATCCAGATTGGCTGAGTCATCAACCACGACAACAGGGTTTCCAGGTCCGGCACATACTGAGCGCTTGCCGGATTTCATGGCAGCGTCAACGACGGCAGGCCCACCGGTAATGGCCATAAGAGCGATGTGCTCATTTTTGCAAATCTTCTCGAAGGTTTCGATGGTTGGTTCTTCGATGGTGCAGATGAGGTTATCAATACCGAGCTCCCTTTCGATGGCCTGATTGTAGGCGCGGGTGGCCATGACGGCACTTTTAGCTCCACCTGGGTGCGGGTTGAAAACAATCGCGTTTCCAGCAGCGACCATACTGATGACGTTGCCCGTTAAGGTCGGTACGGAGTGTGTCACCGGAAGAATGGCGCCGATCACACCGAAGGGGGCGTATTCCTCAAGAGTGATTCCGTTGTCACCACTCATTGCATTGGGCGCGAGCCACTCGACACCTGGGACATGTCCCACGATTTGGAGTTTTTCAATCTTGTGGTCCAGACGCCCAATCTTGGTTTCGTTGAGTTCAAATTTCCCCCATGGCTCAGCGTTGGCAATGCAGGTTTCCTTAACGATTTCGATCACGCGTTTCCGGCCTGCGACACCGAGCTCCTTGAGCTTAAGAAAAGCTTCTTGAGCAGCAGCAGAGGCTTGGCAGACGTGGGCAAATACACCGTGCTTGCCACCAATGCCGGGAGCTTTGCAGCACTCATCCGAGGATGGTGCAGCTACAGGTGTTGATCCGGCAGGATTGTTGGCAGGATTATTGGCGGGTGCTGCGGGTGGGTTGCCTAGTTGTTGGATGACGTTTTCAACAACGCTGCGGAGGGTGTCTTGGTCGATGGTATTCACTGCTTAAACGATTGTAGTTGGAATTAGTTACTCTTGTATACTTTGTTGCCTAGGACATCGACGCTGTCGATAATCGCGACAATAGCCGCATCTATAGGCAGCATTTTGAGGCCGGCAGCCTGACGTGCAGAGCTGCCTTGGCAAAACATCACCAGATCTCCTTCACCTGCACCCACATTATCAACGGCTACGATGGTGTTAACACCGTTGCGGAATGCAGCGGGGTTGTTTTCATCGATAAGCTGAGGGCGTAGTAAAAATAGCTTTTTGCCCCGCATACTGTCGTCTTTTTTAGTTGCGACGATGTGGCCGATAACTTCTGCTAGAAACATGGTATTGGTCTGAATGATGGATTTAAACGATAAGAGACAAGT
>Ga0213861_10001163_pt1 | contig 23307 bp, 36 predicted proteins | sample PICome_4_FD_160110 | JGI IMG/M metagenome (GOLD analysis project Ga0213861, IMG submission 160110) | Coastal seawater microbial communities near Pivers Island, North Carolina, United States - PICO131 | ecosystem: Environmental > Aquatic > Marine > Coastal | place: USA: North Carolina... | reverse complement strand
TACTCCTAAGGGTACTCATTTAAGGGTTCTTTCTGGTATTCAAAATTTTTTTTCAGCAGATTTTTTTAAGGTTCTATATAAGGGGTTCTTCTGAGGTTATCCTTAAACTGAGGATATATCGGGATTGTTGATTCCTGTAGCAGTTTTATCTATTACTTGTGTGCCTGGATTTTGTTTTTTGCGTAGTATGGGTAACATGTTTTTAACCTGACTGGCTATTTTAGGACCTTTTTCATCTACTATTAGTTCTATTATATCTTTATCAGTATAACCGTCACTAATAAAGTCCATTAACAGATTTACGTCTAACTTTTTACCTCTTATCTTTCTGGGTTCTATTTCAGCATCTGGATTTACTAACTTGCCAGTATTAAACTTACGACCCTTAACTAACCAATTACTTACATTAGTCGGACTGACTCCTAACTTTTTGCTTATAGCAATAAATGGTGTACCTGCTTTAGCCATCTGTAATGCTTGATCATACCAATTGGGTTTGGCTCCGTCTGTGTATTTTAGTGATTGGGCCCCCAGGGGGAAAGCACCTGGTTTAAAAGGAAAACTATCCTTAGGTCTTTTCATCAATCCGGTATTAGAGGTATTTCCTGTCAACCAATATGATACTCGAATATGATCTGTGCCTACCTGTCTGCCTATTTCTGCGGCAGTTATACGAGGATTGGCTTTCTTTAATGCTACAGCACGATCATACCATTCTGGCTTGCCTTCTGCTCCATATCGACTGGGTGCTTCACTCAATTCTTCGCGGGATTCTGACACTGGCGCACTTTGTAATAGACTGTATACAGTTTCGTAAGCATCATTGTGCTTCATCTTTAACACTTTAACGGGTACTTTATTAATACTAAGTATACGGTTAACACGTTCACGATCTTCTGCAAAAGGGTCTATATCAAGTGCTGATAAGCCTGTGCTTTGCATATCGTCTTGCGAATCAAACTCTGTCTCTAAGTGAAAGAAGTCTATTGCTAATTGTTTATTGCCTGTATGTTTATACAGTATGTTTGAGAGTTCTTTGTGACTAGTCCAGGCTTCTTCTTGTAGGTTGTTGATTACTTCTCTTAATTTCATATTAGTCTAGTAGTCCCCCTCCTCATCATCAAAATTGTCTACGTCATGCTCTTCTCGGTAACGTGCTAATGCATCATCTCTATCATATTCATCCTCAAACTCTCCACCATGGTCAGGATGTTGCATTTCTTTATTCCATTCGGGGCCTACTTGCTTAAGAGCAGTTTGAAACTTGGGATCTTGCCACATCAGTGTGAGTGGTTGATCGCTTAGGTCAATGCCTGCCTGTTGTAATGTAGGATTATCTATAATAGGCCATACTTGACGGTCCTTGGTATCTGCCATATACATAAACTTGTCGTAGTATGAATAACCGCCATTTTGTTTGTTATCTCCTTTGGCAAATTGACTTACGCCTTTGATTGAAGTGCCGTATGGTAATTTTGTTAATCTGTCTGCCCATTCTTCTGGTTTGAAACCTACACCTTGTGTTTCTATACCTTGCATTATTTCTCCTAGGCCAGAACCATAATGCAAGTTCATCTGCACACGATTTACTTTTTGTGTGTTACCTGTTAAATCTCCTAAGTTATCAACACCTTGCCAGGCTTTTTGTGTTGTTGCTACCAGTGTAGGCTTTTTAAAATTTATTATAAGCAATGGACCTTTAGCATTGTATTCACTAAAGTAGTTTGTGCTTTCTGTTGATGCGGTGCACCAACGTGTGCCTTGTCCAATATAACAACTGGCTTCTTCATCTTTAACCCAATACATATCACCATGTTCACTGCTGTATATTTTTTGATATGTACCTTTGAGTTTATCCAGTTTAGGATTTTCTTTGTCTTGAAAATCTACTTTATCTCTTAAATTTTCAATATAATAATGGAATTCGTTGATGCTCTCATACTGGTTGATATCTCTCTTGTCCGCCGGCGCTCGTTGTTTGTTCTGGTCAAACCAAGCCAGGTCTTCAAAGTGTGTGCTTCTCATGTCTTCTATTTTTGGGAACGTAGTGATTCTTCCGGGCCTGCCTGCAAGTCCAGGTTGACTCTTAGCACTATCCCCTACTCCTACATTCATATAAAATTCTTGCTTTAAAAAGAATTTTAACAGTGGCAATGTGTATCTTTTCTGAGGTGTAGGATCAAAACTTTCTATTAGTCTTAAAAATGTTGTAGCAAATTTATTCCGAAATGCTGGGTCATTCAGGATCTCGTTGAACAGAGGATTAATCTCAAAGTTAGAACCTCCAGACCTATAACCTACTAAGTTTCTTTGGCCTGAATTACTACCCAATACATCATCACCTACTCCTGCCCACACATGAACTGGAGTTGCTCTGCCCAGCCCTGCATTTTCAAATGTACCTAGTGGTTGTAGATCTAAGTAACCAGTAGTACCAGGGATACCGCCCTTAGCCTGCATTGTGGCATTGTATGTATGCTTTTCAATCTCGCCTCCTTTATCCATACTAAATCCTCTTCTACGAACTTTTTGTGGTCCTGGAGGATAGCCACCTGTCTCACCGTCTGGTCCTGGCCACGGTGCATTTTCTTTATCATCTGGGTTAGGATCACCGTAGTCGCTCATGCTTCTAAATGGATGGTTTAGATCTAAGTCAATATCATCATGTCCGCCTTTATAGGCATCTACTGCTCTGTCTACCTGTGCTATTGAATCACTGTCTATAAATTGTTTTACTTTACCGCTTTGCTGATGCTCTGCAAACTTCCTGTGAACTTCTACTTGTAATAACTTATGGGCAATCTTTCCATAATCATTTAATTTACCTTCTGGGGATACTTGTGATCCTGTTGGAGTCTCTGAGAATACACCTTTCGATGACATACTACTAAACACGCCATATACGCCTGAGGCAATCATCCTTGGAGCAAAGTTTTTTAATGTAGCCTGTAAGTTATATTCGAATAACTTTTTCCAGGGGTATACGGGTTCGGGAGTCTCTATAACCTTTCCTGCTGATTCTATTAACTGAATCAGTTTCTTCATATAATCTCTATCGTTCATAGTATTACTTGCCTAGGGGTGCTTCTTCTAGTTCTTCGTCTGAGTCTTTGGGATCGTCTTTGATCTTCTTTGCAATCTTTTTAACACCCTTAGCAACTACATCACCTGCTAGTGATATACCTGCGGCTGTGGCTATCTTAGCCGGTAAGCCTTCTTCTAGTTCGGTATAAAATTTCTCGGAGGGTACTTCGTTCTCCAACTTGGACATTATGTGGTTTATTAGTTTACTGGGTACACCACGCATAAATGCTTTACGAGGTATGTCTGATCCCATTGGAATGCCACTGTCGTGAAAGGGTTGTGGTTTCTCACCTCTGTATATAGTGTACTTGACGCCTTTGGGTTTAGGTTGGTATATTTCTCTAAGTCGTAGTGTCTTCATACTACTATTTATCTAGTAGCCTAAAATATCTTCCACTCTGTGATAGGTATTAAGTATGAATTTGTTGAATTTGGGTTTCTCCCATTGGCGTTCATGTGCATAGTATAAGAACATTTTGGTTATTACTTCCAAACTTGCTATACCCATACCCATCTTAATGTTACCTGTTATAAGCCAAGACAGAAGAAAGGTATCAAGGCTTGCTACTATACGCCATGTACATGTCTTTGTTATGCTTATTACTTTGCTTCTTTTTGTTTCCATATACATATTTACGGTGTATATGGTACAGTATTAACTGCTTTGAGAACTTATAGTGGGTTATTTGTTATGCGTAGTCTTTGATATACTGCTTTATATCGCCTACAGTAAGCAGTTGCTCTGCATCTTCGTCGGCTATATCTAAATCAAACTGTGTTTCAAACTCTATGATAAGTTCCACAGTATGTAGACTGTCAGCACCCAAATCGTCAATTAGGTGTGCATCGTCTGTAACTTTTGAAATATCTATGTCTAGATGATCTGCTATTATTTTTTCTACTTCCATTATTTCTTTTTACCTACAGTATTACTTACGTTCTTTGCTTTACCTTTACGGTTCTTATTAGGGTCGTTACGTCTCTTCTTTGATACTGCTTTACCAATAGCGGACTTGCCACCTGATGACCTTAGACTTGCGGCTTTGCTTTTTGATAAACACTTGGGTTTACCCTCGCCTTTCTTAGCATCTCCACACTTGCCTATACGTTCGCCTTTGGTATTGTATCTGTCCCAGCCACCGCCACCGGCTCCGCCCTTCTTACCTTTACCAAACCAAGCACGTAGGTTCTCTTCTATTTCCTTTTCTCTGTTTGCTAGGTCATGTTCAATACCCTGCATCAGAGCATTAAGGTCCTGACTGGCTTCTATAGTTTCTTTTATTTTAAATTTGTCTAAGTATTTGTTTTGTTGTAATACAGTTAGATACTTAAAGTCATCTGCTTTTTTGCCTTTACCGTCTTTGGATCTCAACCACATATCAACTGCTTGTTTGTATGGTGAGTTAGATTTTTTAAGAGGTGGTACTTGTTCTTTTATACCACCATCTAAAATCATATCAATAATTCCGCTTATGACTGATTCTTTTTCATCATTAGCAAAATATTCATCTGGTAATGAATCAATTACTTCTTGTGCTTTTGGATCGCCTTCTATTGGTTCTCTATTATCAAACTGTCCCATCTGAGGATCGTAATACATTGTAAATTCGCCACCCTCATATGTGAACCTACCAAACAATGAATAGCCTCTCTCTACTTCACTCCATGTGTAATTATGGCCTGCGGGTGTTGTTACTTGTTCTTCTATATGATCTTCTTTGTGTTTACATTTAGGATCACCACATGCTGGGCAAGGTGTATCTTTATCTACTTCTTCGTTCTTAACACAGTTCGGCACAGTCTTGCCGAACATCTTTTTAGTGCCCTTCTTCTTGTAGCCTTTCCAACAACGTGTACCTTCTTGTAGTTCTCTAATTAACATACAACTATTTATCTAACATATTAATAAAACAATTTGCTACTGCTTTTTGATATTCCGTGCCATGATGCATGCCGTCTCTGGCATTTTGTTTATCTATATGATTAAATTTTATATAGTCACATGAATAAAGCTCTATGTCTAAGTCACTACACAATCCTGTAATTGTGTATTCGTTCCTTTGTCTATTAACTAATGAATTAAAGTTTGTACCCAAGTAAAGTTCATATATATTTTTTATATCGTCAGGCAGGTCTTCATACTCATGTGGAGTAAGTGTAACTATTTTATGAATGTGCTCTAGTCCCAATTCATATCTATTATTAGGAGGCCACAGTACGAATACTTTACTGGGATTAAGTTCCTTTAACCAACCTATTGCTGTTCTTGTTATGGTATCAGCAGAACCTTTACCCTGGCCAAGATTAAATGTCTTTACGCCGGTATGCTCTTCTATTATATTACTCCAGCGATTGTTTTCTGATTGCCCTAACCCAATGGTATCAGAACTTCCTAGGGCAACATAACATTCGTCTTTAGGGGAATCAAAGGAGTGAGTCCTATATCCATGATCATTAAAAGAATATGTAACTTCTATATCTGGATTTACTATTTTTTCTGTTTTATATAATTTATCTACTGTGGTGCTTTTAAATTTTTTATGGCAACTCCATCTATAGAAACGATGTCCGTTAAAACTTGGTTGAGAGGAATCTATGTAATTTGAATTGTTCTTTTTGGACATGCAAATATTTATTATTTGCTTTTAGATTTGCCCCAATTCTTAGCACCTACTTTACGGCACTTAACTAAGGCACCACTTGCGTATGCACTAGGCCATACTTTATATCTGCTTTTGACTTTATGGTAACAGGCATCTTTTTCACCTGCCGCTTCTTCAAATTGTTCTTCTGTTAATGCTTCGTCCATAGAACTTACGCCATCAGGGTGACCCATATTTTTATTGTCTACATAAGAGTCAATGTCCCCATTTATTATACTTGTTTGATGTATTTTTAAATCTTGTAAAGAATCAAACTCACCTGTTACTTCGCCATGCTGTACACTTACATAATAGTCCTTTCCGCTTTGGGTATACTTGTATGCTTTAAGTCCATGTGCATTTAAAGGGTTACCGCTTTTTTTACTGAAGTCTTCTACTATCTCAAATTGGTCATCTGATGTACCTGAATATGCACTTGCACTTCTACCACCATGTTGTACAGCGGCTTTAGTTTTTGCACTTGCTTGTGACAAAGCAGTAACTTTATAAGTTTTACCACTAGGTTTATGCTTAACAGTATAGTGTTGGAATGATTCTTGTAGTTCTCTTATTTTCATAATACTATTTATCTATTAGGTTAATAAAGTCTTTTGCTACGGTCTTTTGAAATAGTTCTCCACAATGATGGCCGTCTCTGGCATTTCCTTTATCCATGTAATCGTAATCTAAATACTCTAATGTATATAATTTTATTCCTAAATCATAACAAATATTTTGCATTGTATAAATGTTCCTGCGTTTGTTTATTTCTGAATTAAAATCCTCTGACAAATAATTTAGAACATACCTTGTTTCTGGTTTACTAGGCGTTTGGTTTAACATATGATTTACAGTTTCTGGCATAAAGAATTTTATCCCACCTTTCTTTGCTAACTCCCATCTATGTAATGGTGGCCATAACACAAATACTTTTGTAGGTTTTATTTCATGTAACCAGCCCATTGCCAACCTTGTTACAGTATCAGCAGACCCTCCGCCTATACCCAAGTTAAAAACTTCCTTACCTGTATGTTCTTCTAGTAAATTGCTCCATCGACTATCTTCTGGTATACCTACACCTAAGGTATTAGAGCAACCAAATGCAACATAACATTCGTTCTCATTGTCAGTCCAGTCGTTTGTTCTAAATCCATATTGATTAAATCTATAATCTAATTCTATATCTGTGTTTGCTATTCTTTCGTACTTTGTTATTTTATATGAAGAATAATATTCTCCTTTAGAAAGTTCTCTTCCTAAATTCTTTTTTATCCAGGATTTATATTTACTGTATTGATATAAAGACATATTATATCCCTAGCAAGTTGTAAAAGTCTTTTGCTATTCTTGTATGGAATTCAACTCCTGCGTGTGAGTTGTCTCTTGCAAGAGAGTTTTTGTGATCTAATATTATGTCACTGTAATGGCATTCATATAATTTTACATCTAATTTGTCACATAACGCCTTTACGAATATTTTATTTTTGTGAAAATTAATAATACTATTGTTATCATTTAACAAATAATGTTTCATATAGTCTTCGTTAAAATCTTTATCTGATTGCAATCTTTCATCTGATATAGAACCTACACTTAAAATTTTAAATTGATCCTGCAGATATAATTCCCATCTAGTCGTTGGAGGCCATAATACAAATACTTTTGTAGGTTTTATGTGATCTATCCATCCTGATAATAGTCTTGCTATTGTATCTGGTGCTCCTCCGCCTATACCCAAATTATAAATGGTTGTACCGGCCAATTTAGATAATTGTTGATGCCACAAATCTTCATATACATTTCCCTTTCCAAATGTATCACTTCCTCCTAATACCAAATAACAATCTTTTTCTGGCTCTGCAAAATCTTCTGATCTAAATCCTTGATTATTGAATTTGTACTGATATGGTTCGTGTCGATTTTGGTGGTAGCGGTGGCTGTCTACTGTCTTTCCTTTATTCCTAAAATGCTTACTCCATTGGAGAATTTCTTTACTTGGTTGTTTGTCTGTATTTCTAAATGGCTTTCCCTTAATTTTTCTTTTCTCTGATTTACTCACAATTATGCCCTACACTTACCCTTACCGCTCGAGTAACAAAGATTTACTCTTTGCTACGAGTATTTCGTTTAGCCCATGTCTAAACGAACAAGTGTTTGAGTTTAGCATGGATTTTCTATTTGTCAACCTTATCATTAATGAATTTGATTATTTCTTTTGCAAAGATTTGATTTCCCTCTTCTGATGTATGATTTATTAATCCTGGATACGATGCTGATATCTCATACCCATCTAAAAAATTAAAATCATTTGTTATAAAATTTTTAGTATTTTGTATGTTGCTACTGATAATTGTTTTAGTTTTATCCAATTTAGATAAGCACGAATTAATTAAAAGTTTATGTATAAACTCTGCATACTCTATATCAAAATGGTTATGAAAAAAATTTATTGTAGATTTTAAATTATCTGTAGGATTATCTCTAAAATGATATTCTAAATCCGTATAAATTAAATCACTGTTAGAATGTAATTTGTCTTTATTATGTACAGGATGATTTGGGGTATAAATCCTAAAAGGAGATGTTATGCCCAGTATAGTAAAATCATAATCATTTATATTTACAGATTCGATTTGTTTACATATTTTGTATTGACTTACACCTGCCTGTGCAATGTTAGTTACGTCGAATTCATTTGCTAATAGATTAGGCCAGCCAGGATAAGTGTTATGTTTAACATTCCAATCAGCCTGCCAACTGTCTCCTAAAATTAGTAATTTCATATCACTATTTATAATATAGGTACTTTACTATTGACAATTATAAGTAGATAATATATAATAAGATAGTATGCGATATAGACTTCCAAATTTAAACAAAGAGGAAAAAGTGTTCTGGGAAAAGAATAAAGACTTTCGATTAGTATATACTAAAACACAATTAGCAAACTTACAGAACATAGATCGCGAAAAGGTCACAACAAAAAGAACTATGTTATGGTTATACGAATATTGTGGAATACAACCTCATGAGTTCTTATTAAAGAAAGTAGACAGTTATGGACATGACCCCACTATAGAAATAAGATTCAATGGAGCAGACATACTGGCAATATATAGGTTAGCAATATGATACTAGATAAAATTACAGGACTTACTAATAGTGTTGCCATAGTAGGTGACAGTTGGGCATTTGGAGAATGGTATCCAATAGAAGGACACTCTGGTTCTTATATAGATACTGTTCCTGTTGTGTCACACCCTAGTCCACAGCAATACTTACACGAACATTTTAACAATTTAAAAATATATCACATGGCGCAAGTAGGTGGTGAGAATAATACTAATGCTCTTATTCTTAATGAGCATAAACAGTATTTTGATTTCGGTATAGTATATTGGACCTGTCCTAGTAGAGCATTATTAAATAAATGGGAACATGCTGGTAAGAATTTATCTAACTTAACATTAGAAGAATACAAACATAAAGTAGAGGAGTATTCTAAATCTGCATTAGAAGATTATAATAATTGTGGTATGCCGTTATTATTTGTAGGCGGGCAAGTTAGTTTACCTGATCTTAGTGATTATGATAACTGTCATGCTATAGTTGATCGTATGACTAACTTAGTTGAAGAGCCTTTTTGGTGCGAATATGAAAAAGTAAATAAGACAGGTACTGTACATAATAAAATAGATTGGGAAGGTATTTTTAGAGTATCAGAGTTAGGACATGATATAAATTTCTCAGAACAGTTTCTAAAAGATGTACATAAAATTAGAGTAGAAGAGTTTCCATCTTACAGACTCAATCCTTATTACTTTCCAGATCAAGGACACGGTGGTAGATATTTACACAAGATTGCAACTGATAAACTAATTAAATTTATAGAAACAAACAATATGATAAATACTATTGTTAATTAAACACTATGGAGTTATAATAATGCCAACAGAAAGAACATATCCAGCCGCAGACGGTGTTAATACATGGTATGCAGGTAAGAGTACAGCGGTATCTTCTGCAGACGATGTTGTAGAGGGAACACACCGAGGTCCGGCAAATGCAGGAGGCGTTAATCCACCTTCAAGTTTTGCAGACTATATACCTATTCACAGAATAGATAGTCCAAGTGACGGTATTAACGACTCAGCAAACTATGTTGTATACTTTCAAAAACTAGATGATGCAGAAGAAAATTTAGAAGTATACAAAGCAACTGATTCAGATATTTCTACTCTTGTAAAACTTACAAGCGGTGCAGAGTTTGATCTAGTTGACCCAATGAAAAATATTGCTTTTACTCAAACAGTATAGTAGTTGACATACCAATACTTTTAGTATATAATAGCACATATGCTAAAAAATCTTAATGACCATTTAGAGTCCATACAAGTATTAGATGTAGAATATTTCTACGATCATTTACTGGACTTGTCAAAAGAACGACAACCTAAAACAAATGAGGACTTTAGACAGTCTGAAAACTTTGTGGACGGCTGTCAAAGTTCATTATGGTTATGGAGTAATGACAAAGACAATGTATGGCAGTTTGATGTTATAAGTGATGCACACATGGTGCAAGGCTTAGGACAGATTGTATCAGATACATATACTGGTATGTCTACTAATGAAGTATTAGAAACTAAATTCAATGCCTTTGTTCCTTTAGCAAGATTACTAACTACTCAGAGACAACGTGGTCTCCAGAGTGTTATAAATCATATACACAAAAGAGTTAAATAAAAAGCAACGGAGAAATAAATGAATTTTGTACCATATGTTATAGAGAAAACATCAAACGGCGAACGTAGTTATGATATCTACAGTAGACTATTGAAAGAAAGAATAGTATTCCTTAATGGAGAAGTAAACGACGCAGTATCAAATAGTATCTGTGCTCAGTTTTTATTTCTAGAAGCAGAAGACCCTGATGCTGATATTAATTTTTATATCAATAGTCCAGGCGGAACTGTTACAAGTGGAATGGCAATGTATGACACAATGCAATATATTAAACCAGATGTGTCTACTATTGTAATGGGACAAGCGGCCAGTATGGGAAGTTTCCTTGCTAATGCAGGTGCGGCGGGTAAACGTTTTATGTTGCCTGGTGCTAGGCATATGATACATCAACCATTAGGTGGTGCAAGTGGACAAGCAAGTGATATTCAAATTCGTGCTAATGAAATTATCAGAATTAAGAAAGAACTTACTGAAGCCTATGTGGTACATAATACTAAAGGCAAGACATACGAAGAGTTTGAATCAGCAATGGACAGAGATAACTTTATGACTTCTCAAGAAGCATTAGATTTTGGCCTTGTAGATGAGATCATTACAAGCAGATAACAACACCTAGCGAGTATAAATACTCGTATGGACGAATTAAAAAAATTTAAACCAGAAACATACATACCATCTAAGAAAAAGGTAGACAAACAGGGCCTTGACGAAGACGGAGTACTACACGATAAATGTGGTACTGATGAATGTTGTAACAGTTGCGAGACACCAGATAATAAAAATGGCTGAATTCAGTTTTATAGAAATTACATACGATCCGTTTAATAACGAAAAGAAGTATGTACACGACTCTCTTCGTAAGTTAGGATTTACACATAGAAGTCAACATGCAATGGACTTTGTAGGTTTTTGGGCATTGAGAAAATGCATAATTATGTTAAGAGAAGATAACACTAATACAGCACCAGCAGTAACAGGTTTAGGGTTTATAGGTAATGTAGATGACATTAATAATTTAGACGCTCAACTAGATCCTTCAAGTGATTTCTTTAAAGTAGAAAATCCTAATGGGTTAGATACTTATATAATACAAGAAAATCAAATAGGCAGAAGTTTAGAAATGTGTTATAATACCGTAGATTCTTTAACGCCATCGCAAAAACATTTACATCATATATCAGGAATAAAAATAATTCATAATTCTCCTGAAATGGTATCACATTATGAAACAATAGGATTTACAATAGAAAGCGATACAGATAATTATACTACCCTATTAAGTCCTAGTAAAAGGTTCTCTATATTATGTGCAAAACATAAAACAGAAAAAATAACAATTATCAGTGATACTGATGATGTATTCCAAGCAACAGCAATGTTTATAGCAAACGGATTTGATTTACCTGATTTTATTGTCCCTGAAACTTCTGACTTTAGTGCAAAACTAAATTGGAAGATCAATACTTATAACTGTAAAGCATGGGGTAATGATAACAGTTACACAATAGAAAATATGTTAGAGTTTAGTAATGCAGATTTAATTTTTAGACAACGAAAGAATTATTTAAAAATTAAAGAGCAGACAGTAGATAGTTACTATGAGTCAATCTAAAACTAAGTTTGATCTTTGGATGGAATGGAGACCAAATAGAATTAAATTAAAAGAAACATTTGATTTAAGAACAGATCTAATATGTGATATGATAGGAATGTCTGAAGAAGACTTTCAAATTAAAGGAAAAGAAATAAGGTTTAGTAATAAATCTAATATGGCTTTTTTCAGGATGAATGTAGATGAGTGATTATTATTTTAAAATTGACGAAATGTCAAACGACAAGATACTTACAGAAATGGAAACCTTACGTAAGAAACAATTTAACGTGAAAGCAGAAACACCTATATGGTATCAAATACAAGACATGATAGACTTTTGCACACAGGAATACCATTCAAGAGTAATGAGTGACAGGCTAAAGAACGAAAAGTCTTCTGATGTTATGGACATAGGCGAGATAGATTCTGTAGACTATACACCAGACTATTCTCAAAGAGATACTTTTGTTGAGATGGTATCATTCTATAGTGGTGACAAAATATCTAAACAACAAGAAAAAATTAAAAAAGCAACTGATCGTATGACACAGTCACTTGCGCCACAACCTATACCGGTAAAACAAACACAGCCTATAAATAATCCCAGTAAGATAGATATAGCAATACCCAAGTTTGGAGCAACCAATGAACGAACTGATAGTAACTAAAACAATCCCAGTAAGATGTACAGTTATTGATACTGATACTAAACAAATAAGATCACATACATATGAAATTAAGTATGGATTAAAAACAGAAGCACAAGAAGGCGAAGATTATAATACTGCATACATACATCAGAATATAAGTTTTCAAATTGCTAATGCGTTTCTTTGGGATCAACTACATCAAAGTATAATATACGACTTTGATGGTAAAGAACTAGCAGAAAAGAACTTTTGTGAGTTTGATAATAACTTTATGTTTTTACCTAACCTCAGTGAAGCAACATTGATATCCGCCATTCATTGTAAACTGAATGCAATTATACACGAAAGTAGTATTGTAGATGTAGTGTCCCTAAAAGACACAGTAGACGATTTAGATTATAATTTTGTTAATACAGACTTTGAATATCCTATGTTAATGGATATAAAAGATTGGTTAGGCGAATTAAGTTTCTGGGATAAGCCTTGGTGGTATAGACGTGACTTCAGTACATTTGATAACATTGCTATTAGTAAAGAAGAGTTAGACGAATGGAAAGAAACAAAACATGAAGAGTCTACAGCAAGAATGCAAAAAGCAATTTTGGATATAGAAGAAACCGTATTAGATCAAATGGGAACAACGCCAGAAGATAAAGGACAACTTATAGAAGTAGACTTTGCTAAAAAAGTGTCTAAGCCTAGACTAGTTCCTAAATCTCCTAAATAACACTTGACAAAAGCATAACTTTGTCTTATAATACAAGTATGAAAAATTATCTCGCAGATGAGCAAACAGGTATCGAATTACTTTATAGAGGTATAGATATTTCTGACATTCCATTCTCTGATATACATCAGTTTAATAGATTTGCAACTGAATTAGAACTGTTGCCTATCTCAGATATTTCCAGTATAAGTAAAGACTTTAACATACCTTTACATTATAAAGAATTAGATATTAGAGAATATGTCAATAAACTTGAGCACGGTGGTCCCGACCAGACAGGGAGAGTAGAAATGGAGTTAGACATGTTTGAAGAACGCGGCCTATTTCCTATACTACAACTGCTTATCTATATTATAGACACTATGCGTAAGTATAATAAACTATGGGGTGTAGGCAGAGGTAGTTCAGTTTCTAGTTATGTACTCTATTTATTGGGTGTACATAAGGTAGATAGTTATAAATATAACTTAGATATAAAGGAATTTTTAAAATAATGGTACAACGTAGAACTAACAACGGACAAATTATAGACTTAGATAGTTTATTTGCTCAGCAAGGAGAAGTTCCTGCTGTAGGTAATACCGGTACTGACGCAGACGGTAATGTAAGAGATTCTCAAACAGGAGAGATTACAGAAAAGTCTGAGGACAGAGTTAGAGCATACTACCAGGATAATCCTAGAAGTAGTACAGAGCAAGTCAGTCTTAAAGGTCCTGTACCAGATGCAGGCGGCAGTTTGAAGCCTGATCCTGTACAAGCACCTAAGACGGCCAGTACAGCAAAAGAAAACGTAAGGACATCTAAACCAAACACACAAAAGCAACCAGAACCAAAGGCACCACAAGGTGAGAGTTTTGACGAGCGAGAGCCATTAGGCTTCAAAGAAGTTCAACTCCCAAACGGTGACATCGATATGGTTCCATATTACACAGAGGACGATGCACCAAATGACGAGACTAAAGGCTTATAGCGACAACATACTAGCAATTAACGGCGACTTTGGAGATCAAAAAACCAGAGCCGGTATTATAGTTAGATCATCTATAGGAAAAGAAGAAGGCACGGTACCTAGATGGTTCCAGGTGTTTGATGTCGGACCTGAAATAGATTGGTTAGAAGAAGGCCAATGGGTTTATGTAGAATACGGAAGATGGACTGAAGGATTTAAAGTGCCTGATGATAGATTAGAAGAAGGACAAAAGGTTTGGAAACTAGATCCTAAAGGATGTCTAGCAGTATCAGACGAGAAACCAGACGATCAACTAAATTTAAAATCAGCAAACGGAATCGAGTTTGCAAGAAAACAAACACTATAATGCCATACATAGAAAAAACAGGTGTCAAGGCAATTAAAACACAACTGTACCAATGGTACCATGTTATGACAGACCCACGCATAGATGGATTTAATGGCTTTGCATGTAAAAAGAAAATTTGGGAAATAAGAGACGAGTGCAATCGCATATTAGAGCAAGATGATTGCCCGGTTTACTATGAAGAAGATCTATACTTAGATAAACTTAGGGAAGAACGTGCAGTAGAAAAACTGCAAGGCACTTATAAAGGTATCCCATATGTCCCTTAAACTAGGAATAGTTGGCCACGGTTTCGTAGGGTCGTCAGTCGCCAATGGGTTTAATATAGACACAGAACAGTTTATAGTAGATCCTAATCAAAACAAGAATACATTACAACAATTAGTAGATAATTTTGATCCTTCTATAACCTTTATATGTGTGCCTACACCAGAACAAGATACACACTATGATGTAGATGTTAGTATAGCAAGAGAGACTCTACATAATTTAACTAACTTAAAATATAAAGGTATAGTTGTAATTAAGAGCACAATAACTCCTCATCATTTGACACAGTTTAAGAAAGATTTTAAATTAAAAATAGTATACAATCCAGAATTCCTTACAGAAGCAAATGCACATCAAGACTTTATAAATCCAAACATGCAGGTGTTAGGCGGCAAGTGGCGTGATTGTGATACTGTTGAAAAAGCATATGTCAGGCATAGTTCTGTAAAAACTGTTCCTACATTTAAAGTAGATTTAATCACAGCAAGTTTAATTAAGTATACAATTAATAGTTGGCTAGCAACGAAAGTTGTATGGTTTAATCAATTAAGAGAACTATATGATGAAAGCGGTGCTAGAACTTCTTGGAAACAGTTTACTGATATGCTTAACGAAGATCCTCGTATGGGAGAAACTCATATGCAGGTGCCCGGGCCAGACGGACAAAAAGGTTTTGGAGGCCATTGTTTCCCCAAGGATACAAAGGCACTATTGTATTATAGTAAATTAAAATCTAAGAAATTGGATGTACTAAATGATATTATAAAATACAATAGTAATTATCGAAATGATTAACCTAATATTTCATTACTGTTTCTCAGAAAAAAACATTACTGAAGACAAATACAAAGGTAATAACTTTGATCATACTTTAAAAGCCTTAAAGTATATTAAACAATATGAATGTCCTATAGATCCTACATATAAGATTCCGTATGACTACACTATAAGTTCATGTAAAACATATAATGATGTTGATATACATTCAGGCAAACTTAATATTATATATGTGCCTTTAAATGTAGCATTATTAAAAATGTTAGATGAAACAGAACCCGACTACTTGGAAAATTTATATAGGCTCAATGACAGAAAGAATGTTGTATTAGTATTTGATTATAATAATGAAAGTTTATTGCCAGGTAGATTTGGTCCTGAAAGTGATGTAGAATGTATACGAAAAATAGAGTACAGACACTTTTATTGCTCGACGATAGGCTGGGACCACAACAACAAGTTTGAAGACCCTATAGGGTTCAAAGGTGTTATAGGAAGTCTAGTATATCATACCTTTTGGTTTCTTAGAACATTAAGGACACATGAAAGTGATTATCTAAAAGATCCTAATATTATTTTTACTTACAAAGGTAAGAGCGGTCCTATTAGATATTTCTGTCCTAATAACGAATTCAGAGCATCACGTGCCAAAATGATCGTACATTTATACGAACGAGGTATGCTCAGAGATACAGAATGGAATATGAACAGTTTTAAAGACTGGGATAGGAAGCCTAAAGAAGAACAAGCAGTAATGTTGCGAGAGCAAGACACAAGAAAGTATTTAGACTACTTTGGTACAACACCAAAGTATAATAGTTATCCATGGAATTATTCTTTTAACTATACTAAACAAGATATAAGAGTACAACAGAATAAATTAAACTTTACACAAACACCTCATACAAGTTTCCCCCAAAGCCTTTTGCATAAAAGTTATATCTATATTGCTAATGAAACATTTTCAATAATGGACCCATCACGGCCTCACGATATTACATATAATGACTTTACAGAAAAAACGTGTAAAGGCTTTGTATTTGGAATGCCAATGTTTATAAATGGTTTACCCTATGTGCATAAATCAAATGAAAAATTAGGCTTTGATATGTTCAGAGATTATTGGAAGGGTGCATTTGACGTACAGACAAATATAGATAGGCGTATGATAGGATTAATAGATACCTTACATAACTTTCCAACGTCTGCTACACCGGATATAATAGATAGACTTAGGCATAACAAAAATTTATTTGTTAGTAAGAAACATCTATGGTCGATACAATCTAATATTTACGACAAATTAATATCAGAAATGTCTTGACAATGTCTGTAATTACTGTATAATAAAGGACATGAGCAGAGATAAAAAAACAATAGGTGAATTTAGTAAGTCAGCAAGAATTGTAAGTGACTATGCCAACGATCTAATATTTGAACAACCAAGAGAAAATCTACTTAAACAGGAATTTATTTCCTATGAGTACTCACAACATGGACTTAAGAAGACAACTATATACAGAAAGTTTTCAAAAGACGGAGATTATAATGATACGTCTTCTGTAGAGATTATCGGTTAATGTTTATTAGTTGTTCTACTTGCAGTAAACAATTAGCAGTAGGTGATATAAAATATCATACTGCTGATCAGGCCCATGCATTTTGTGATGCATACTGTAGTAACGAATGGTACAGTAAAACTTTTGAGAAACTAGATGCGGATAAGGATCAAACAAATGACTGATGAGCAGATGGTAGAAATACTTAATCGTATGGACGATCTGTTTGGTGATTATATTGCAGAGGATATAGACCCTGTAATGATAGCAAGTGTAATATTTGCTGTATCAATCAAACAATTAAAAATACATTTGACTCCTGATGATTTTATTGCTATAATAGATGAGATAAGAAATACAGATGTCGATGAACTTATTGTTGACGTACAAAAAGAAGTAGATAAAAAGAAGGTAATACATTGAAAGAACTTTGGACAGAAAAATACAGACCCTCGAGCATAGGTACCTATGTGTTTAGAGATGAGGGTCAACGCCAGCAGGTAAGTGGCTGGGTACAAGAAGGGGCACTTCCACACTTGCTATTTAGTGGTGCCCCTGGAACAGGTAAGACTACTTTAGCGAAGGTTCTTCTTAATGAGTTAGAAGTCAATGATATGGACATACTAGAAATTAATGCTAGTAACGAAAATAACGTTGACACTATTCGTAATAAGATCACAAACTTTAGTAGCACTATGCCTTTTGGTGATTTGAAATACGTTCTCTTAGATGAGGCAGACTATATTACTCCCAATGGTCAGGCGGCTTTACGTGGTGTTATGGAAATGTATCACACTAGTTGTAGGTTTATATTAACATGCAACTATCCACAAAGAATTATTCCTGCATTACATAGCAGGTGTCAAGGCTTCCATATTGAGAAGTTGGACATACAGGAGTTTACTGCCAGGTTAGCAACTATATGTATTGATGAAGGTGTTGAAGTAGATTTAGAAACACTAGATACTTATGTACAAGCAAGTTATCCTGACTTGCGTAAGAGCATTAACTTAGTTCAACAGAATGTTGTAGGTGGTAAATTGCAGAGACCACAAGACGGAGATGGATCAACAAGTGACTGGATGCTGTCTGCTATAGAATTATTTAAGTCGGCACAATATAAAGATGCTAGGACTCTAATTTGTAGTCAAGCAAGACCAGAAGAGTATGATGATGTATATAAATTTATGTATCGTAACTTAGGTCTTTGGGGCGATACAGAACTTAAACAAGATCAAGCAATCATTATTATTCGAAATGGTTTAGTCAAAAGTGTCTCATGTGCTGACCCTGAAATTAATTTAGCGGCCACACTAATAGAACTTGAAATGAATAACTCTTAATCTTCGTTATAAAGTCTTAATACTTCCGTTACTACAGGATGTCTTTCAATATCCGTATGTTCAAATTGTACTACTTTGATTCTATCTGAACCTAGTCTAGTTAAACGTTCAATAAAACATTTGAGTCCATTACTTTCGTAACCTCTTTCATGTTGAGCTAAATCACCTGTTACAATTAATTTACTATTATCACCTATCCTGGTTAATAACATTTTCATTTGGTTGTCAGTGGCATTTTGCATTTCGTCTGCTATAATGTAAGAGTTCTTAAAGGTTCGTCCTCTCATATATGCCAACGGTGCTATCTCTATCTTATTGTCGTTCAACATGTATTCAATCTGATCTGGAGAATAATATTCCTCAAAGCAATCCATAATAGGTCTAGTCCATGGAGCCATTTTCTCTTGTAGAGTACCTGGCAAGAAACCATGCTGTTCATCTACTGATACTGCTGGTCTTGTTACTACGAACTTATCTATATTGTTTTTCTTTAAAGATCTTATGCCTGCTAATGTTGAAATGAATGTTTTACCTGTACCTGCTGGTCCTGTGGCAAACACTATGTTGATGTTTTTGTCCTCTATTAAACCAAGTAAATCATCTTGGCGGAAGTTACGAGGTACAATATTTACTTCCTTTTGTCTTTGACGTTGTAGAACGCCTCCCTGTATTACTTTCAAATAATTATCTCCTTTATGTTTTTTGTATTTGTTTGCTTTCTGTTTACGCACTTTTCTTGACATAATTGCCTCCTTGAAGCCATAAAAAAACCGTGATAAGGTAAATGCCCTACACGGTTGAACAATGTGTTAGTGTTCCAACTTTTTATATGGTTGATTATCATATTACATATATTACTTACTATCGTACTCAAGGCATTAATAACAGTTGTTATCATTTAGATAAATAGTTGTATGACTATAGAACTAAAAGTATTAAATGATAAGATTGTAGAAGTGTCTAATGATAACACTCTGTTAGATATGCTCATGGAGTTTGAAAAAACTTTAGATGAGTTAAATGTTTTTGCCTTTAAGAATTGGAGAAAGGGAGAAATATTAGAAGGACCAGAGGTTAATAGACACAGAGCAAAAATAAAGTTAATGTTCATGGGCGAAGATATGCCTGATCCAGATGCAGTCAAACGACTACTGGCCAGAGATATGCTGATTAAATATGTAAGAGAGACGTTAATCAGACCTGTTAAAGTTAAAACTTATGATGACGTTGAGGTTAATATGAAACCAGACGGAGGTACTAGATATAAAGCAAAGACAACATCTCAACCTGTCTGGGTTGTTGAAGTTGATATCCCTAGGAAATATGTTGATAAATTATATGATGTTAAACCACATCATAATGAACAAGAAGAACAACCTGATACTGATACAGTTGATACTCAGGCACAATTAGATGTTGCTGATGTAAAGAGCAATAATTTTGGAGCAATATAATGCCATTAGCAGAAGGCGATCTTAGAAATACTGTACTTAAAAGATTAAGTATAGATGAGTACGAACCTAAAACAGGTGACTCACAAGACGTTATGGTACTTGGATTTCATATCAACGACAGTAAACCAGGTAAAGATCTATATAAATTTTTAAATACAAGTGTTGTAGAGGTTAGGGATATAGAAGTTTCTCCCAATCCAAATACAGATAATTTTTATATGGTATTTGTGGAATTAGATAGAAATCAAGATTCCATAAAAAACATTAAAGAACTAGTTGAAGAGGTAGAAAGACTTACAGGTAAATTAAAATGGGAAGTTAGTACTGTTTTTAATGAAGATAATATTTCATTAACAGACGATAATTTATTAAACTTTGTGCAACTAGATAATACTAATTATTTAAGTTCAGAAGATTTTATGGCCAAACAACAAGAAGCAAAGGAACAAGAAGAACAAACAAGACTTGAAGAACAAGCAAACGACAATAGTCAAAAGATTTTACAATTTCTTAAAGCAAGTAATATATTAGAAGCAGGAATTAACGATAATAAATTACATATGAGAGGCTCAAGAGATGTTGCTACATTAGATATAATTAATTTTGGACACGGTCCAGATGTTATGAAAGAATTAGGTATATCAGAATCTGCTATAGAATTAGATCATGATCGTATAGCATTTGCAAAATTAAATGCAATGTTAGGAGAATGTAAGGCAATTCCTATAGATGAATATGTAGTAATTTATAATCCTGCACACAGAGATATATTAGTAGCAAAAGCGAGTTAGACACAGATGAATCAATTTTTCATAGGCATTATTTTATTGTTAGGTATTGGTGGGTATTTTATATATCAAGAAAACATAACATTAAAAGCAAATAACATGCAATTAGAATTAGCAGTCAAAGAGCAACAGGAAGCCATGGCGGCTTTGAAAGAAAACTTTGAACGCCAAGGTAAAGCATTACAAAACCAACAAAGAGTAAACGCAGAGATAGAGCAAGAGAAGGCTCAATTCTTGGCAATTTTTGCAAAGCATAACTTAAATAGTTTAGCCGTAGCAAAGCCGGGACTAATAGAAACAAGATTTAACAAGGCTTCAGAAGCCGTATTTGAGGGATTAGAAGATGACACACAGCAAATTTTTGAGCTTGACACTCCTGTTATTCCTGACTAGTGGTTGTTCAACATTTAGTACAAGGCCTGTAGAAATAGTTTCTAAGCCTATACAGATAGATATAATGCAACCTGCATTACCACGTCCAGTAGAATTAACAGCACCAACTTGGTATGTTGTATCAGAAGCAAAAATAACAAATCCATGTAAGAAATCTCTATCGTTTGATCCTAAAAAATATAACGATAAAGAAGAAGAACTACTAAAACGCCCTAAAACTTGTGAACTTTCAGAAAGAGAAAATCCAGATTGGCCTGTTGGTTATACATACCTAGATCGCTTCTTAGATACTATGAAAGATCAAAACAATGGATCCATTGTTTTTGTTGCAACGTCAGTTGGGGACTACGAAGTAATGGCAGAGGACATGCAAGAAATCAAACGTTACATTAAACAAGTTGGCGAAGTTATCGTTTATTATAGAGAAGTCACATTACCAAACGGCCAGAAAGGCGTGGGTGCTGAAATCAAAGTAAAAGACAACAAAGCCATACAGACATTGATTCCTAAAACTTTTGGAAAAGACGAATAAAAATAACCTATAATTTAGTTCTCAAACAACTCTATTTAACACCACTTTATACCTAATATCGGGTACCACTCTATAAATATGAGTGTAGATTTTATCTACTAAATTGGAGTTAGACACTAGTCTAACTTTTTGTTCACACAATGGTAATGCAATTTGTATTACGAGCGAAACACAGGAGTGGTTATGAATATTCGCAAACTATTCCTTGGGTTAGCCGCAACAGTCTTAATGACTGTACCGGTATTTGCCCAAGAAACTACTTCCGCTATCAGAGGTTCTGTATTGAACTCTACTGGAGCAGAAGTATCAGGAGCATCAGTCTCCATTATCCATGAACCGTCAGGTTCAGCCTCAACCCAAACAACAAACGAAGACGGAGTATTCCTTGCAAGGAATCTACGTGTTGGTGGTCCTTATAAGATCGTTGTTAGTGGTGCCGGTGGATATGCTGAGTTGGACAACATTTACCTTGAACTATCCGAAACATCTAGAGTTAAATTATCTCTAAGAAGTTCAGATGCAGTTGAAGAGTTAGTTGTTGTTGGACAGGCACTTAACACTTCAGGACTAATTACTGGTCCTAGAAGTACATTAACCGGCGATCAGATTATGGATATTGCCAGTGTCAACAGAGACATTAAAGATGCAGTAGCAACACAACCTTTTGTGAATGTTTATAGTATTTCTTTTAATGGCGATGATACTGAAAGTATTTCGATTGCAGGTACCAATGCTAGATACAGTCAATTTCAAGTTGACGGTATTGGGCAATCAGATGACTTTGGTCTAGAGTATGGTGGTTATCCTGGAGTTAAATCTCCCTTATCACTTGACTCAGTAGAGCAGGTATCTGTTAGTGTTGTAGATTATGATGTCAGAGACTCAGGGTCAACAGCAGGTGTTATTAACGTTGTTACTAAGTCAGGTACCAACGAACTGTCAGGATCTGTTTACGGCTTTACAACTAGCGATAGTTGGGTTGGAGATGAGATTGACGGCCAAGAACTTACTGTTGGTGAGTTTGAGGAAGACACAAAAGGGTTTACATTAGGCGGACCTATCCTAGAGGATAAGTTATTCTTTTTTGTAAACTATGACAAATTTGAGAAAAGTGAACCAGGTATCTGGGGAGCCGCTGGTAGTGGTGCCCTTAGAGAAGTTGACGGCGTAACTGTAGCAGATGCAGACAGAATCATTGGCATTGCTAATGATGTGTATGGGTATGACGCAGGTTCGGCCTCAGGTGGTATTAATTCATTACTTGATGAAGATAGCCTTATAAAACTTGACTGGAACATTAATGACTCACACAGAGCAACTTACACAAGACAAGCATCAGAAAACAATGACGTTAGAGAGTACGGTGGTTCAAATACAGTATTAGCACTTACAAGTGGTAACTATATTAAAACTACTGACTTATCAGCAGACA
>Ga0213861_10001161_pt1 | contig 23321 bp, 22 predicted proteins | sample PICome_4_FD_160110 | JGI IMG/M metagenome (GOLD analysis project Ga0213861, IMG submission 160110) | Coastal seawater microbial communities near Pivers Island, North Carolina, United States - PICO131 | ecosystem: Environmental > Aquatic > Marine > Coastal | place: USA: North Carolina... | reverse complement strand
GTAAACGCAATGCCTCATAACCAAAACCCGCTCGTTTGATGGCACCGGGAGCAAGGTTTTGAATAAACACGTCGGCTTCAGATAATAATGTACGTAATGTTACTTCACCCTCTGCCGATTTAAAGTCCAAAACAAATGATTCTTTATCCTGGTTCAGCCATACAAAATATGAACTATCACCTTTAGCAGCTGTATCGTAATTTCGCCCAAAATCGCCCTCTGCTCGCTCAATTTTTATCACTCGAGCCCCGGCATCTCGCAAGCGGGCGCTGCATAGCGGCGCGGCAACGGCTTGCTCTATGGTAACAACAGTAACTCCTTCAAGTGGTCGCATATTTATTTCTTCACATTTTGCTTCTATTGTTAAAAACTACAGTGCACCGTTTTCTATCAATAACGAAAACAGTTGCTCGGCCATTACTCGATAACCGGCCTGATTTAAATGCACCGTATCCGACTTATACTCAATTTTACGCAACAAATTTGCCAACATTTGTTCTTCAAAGACAACTTCATATTCCGTAGCGAGTTCACCATATAAAGGCGCACTATCTGAAAATAACTTTCGTTCGGGCACACCAATTAGCACCACATCAATCCCACGCTTCTGTGCGAAACCAATCATTTCTGCAAGATTCTGCTTCAGCTGGATTTTATCTTTGTTACGTAAAATATCATTTCCACCCTCTAACAAAATGAGTAGATTCGGTTGAAATTCCTCGAGCAGTACTGGCAATCGCTTCACACCTTGGGCGCTCGTTTCACCCGGGACCCCTGCATTTATAACCCTTAGACCAGTAAGCTCTGATAGCACGCTTGGGTAATCATTCGGCGGTGTTGTACCCACACCGGCTGTCAAACTGTCACCAAATGCTAGGATAATGGCGTTTTGTTCTAGATCTTTCAGTCGTTTTGGCTCTGAACATCCTGCCAACTGCAGAACTAATAGAAACAGAAATAAAAAAACTGTACCGCTTTGCTGGTTAAAAAGGATCTTTTTCATTTTTGTAGTTTAAACCAATCTCCACCTCTAATGATGCATAATCAAGCTGTTTGCAAGCGCCTAATCTGAGCTTAGGCGTTATCCGAACCTAATTACTCATCAAATTTCTAAAGAAAATGCTGTTTGACTATTCTCCAATGCAGTTTTGTCTGCAAGGCTCTGAACTCGAAGACTGGCTAAACCCATTATTGCCAAAATTTTCTCAACTACTTAAAACCAGTAATCACGGCAAACTTCCTCTGTGGCATACGAGTCTAAAACAATTACCAACTATCGAAGATGTTACCGCAAATCTGAATGACGGCGTTATTCTGAAAAGTACAAATTATACGAGTGAACAACAATCGTTATTACGCGATGCTCTGGAAGGTCTTCATCCTTGGAGAAAAGGTCCTTTTACATTTTTTGATACCGAAATTGATACAGAATGGCGATCAGACTGGAAATGGGATCGTCTTAAAAACCACATAGATCCACTTGATAACAGAACCGTTCTGGATGTTGGCTGCGGGAGTGGCTATCATTGTTGGCGAATGGCTGGAGCCAACGCCAAGCTTGTTATTGGCCTAGAACCTATGTTGGTCTACAACATGCAATATTGGGCCATACAGCAGTATCTTAATGACCCGCGGGTTTGGGTCTTACCGCTGCGAATGGAGGATGTTCCGACAAATCTGAAAGCTTTTGATAGTATTTTTTCAATGGGTGTGTTGTATCACCGACGTTCACCATTTGACCATCTAATCGAACTAAAAGAGGCTCTGCGACCCGGTGGACAGCTTATTCTCGAAACATTAGTTATCGATGGAGATGATCAGGCTGTGCTGGTACCTGAAGGGCGTTATGCGCGAATGAACAACGTTTGGTTTTTACCGGGTGTACCCTTATTGGAAAGTTGGTTGCGAAAATTGAAATTTAAGGACATCCAGTGTATCGACGTTACTGAAACAACCGTTCAAGAGCAACGTACTACACCTTGGATGACATATGAATCACTTACCGATAACTTGGATCACAACAGATCAGGGTATACCATTGAAGGACACCCAGCACCAAAGCGCGCTATTCTGATCGCGCGAACCTAATCACAGAGTAGAGTTATCTAACCTATATTGGCCAGAATTTTAACATTGATAAGCCATTTACAGTAGCCTGTATTCAAAATTGTGCAACGAACGATACAAATACAAGCATGGCGGAATGTATTGATCTATGCAAAAGCGCTAAAGATAAAGGCGCCACATTTATCTTCACACCAGAATTCTGCGGCCATTTATATGTAGAAGGAAAAAATTTTTCAACGGATCCAAAACCGGAAAATCAGCATAGCGCACTTCATTCTTTTCAAGCCCTAGCCACTGAGCTCGATATTTGGCTTTGCATAGGCTCACTAGCCGTTGCTGATCCGGATGGAAACTTACGTAATCGATCATTTGTTATCAACTCAAACGGCGCTATCGGAAGCCGCTACGACAAAATCCACATGTTTGATGTCACACTGAGTGATGGTGAAATATATCGGGAATCGGATACATTTACGCCCGGGGAACAGGCGGTTATCGCAACAACGCCATTTTCTGAAATAGGCTTATCCATTTGTTACGATCTACGCTTTGCTTCGCTGTATCGATTGCTTGCTCAAAATGGTGCTACTATACTTACCGTTCCTGCAGCGTTTACCCACACTACCGGCAAGGCCCATTGGCACGTACTGTTACGCAGTCGCGCTATTGAAACGGGATGCTTTGTTATTGCTGCATGCCAATACGGCTATCATGGCAGTGCCCATACCTATGGACACTCTCTGATTATTGACCCCTGGGGTAAAATTCTGGCAGAAGGTGGGGAAGAACAAGACATTATTATTGCAGATATCGATTTACAACACGTAAATAATGCACGTTCCAGAATTCCTGCGTTAATCCATGATCGACCCATTAAACTATCCTGATTATCAGAGTATCCTGTGCTGCGATCCCTAATTATTATTCTTATTTGTGTTCCTTTTATGCTCGGCTTTAATTTTCTAAAACCCCAAAATATCGGTCTGCAAAATGATCAACTACCGCCCTGTAAATCAACACTGAACTGTGTTTGCAGTGAGCACCAATCAGACGAATCATTCATATCACCCATCGTATTTGAAAACGAAGCGGCAGCAGCGTGGATAACTGTACAGAAGACTATCAAGGACAGTGGTGGTAAAATAGAAAAACTAGACAGCCACTACCTTTGGGCCAGGTTTACAACACCGTTAATGCGTTTTGTCGATGACGTGCAGCTTAAACTAGACCCGGAAAACAAGAAAATACACATTCGTTCTGCTTCCAGGGTCGGCAGACGTGATTTTGGTGTCAACCGTAAACGCATCGAAAGATTACGCAAACAGTTTCAAACAGAAATGTAATCGAACTTTCTCGATTTCCAGCATCAACAAAAATAGAAGTTGGAATTATTTCGATCGACAGAAATATCATCCATTATAATATTTAATGAATTTTTAAGAGGTCTATATCATGTCAAATGACATTCAAATACCAGCAGATGGCAGCAAAATCACCATTGAAAATGGCGTGCTACACGTTCCTAATAATCCGATTATTCCGTATATCGAGGGTGATGGAATAGGTGTAGATATCTCTCCCGTGATGATTGATGTCGTGAATGGTGCCGTTCAAAAAGCATATGGTGGTGAGCGCCAAATCCATTGGGTTGAAGTTTATGCGGGTGAAAAGGCGAATAATTTGACCGGTTCCTGGCTCCCCGACGAAACGATCGATATGCTCCGCGAATATCTGGTGTCGATAAAAGGACCGTTAACCACACCTATTGGCGGTGGAATACGCTCTTTAAACGTTGCTGTGCGACAAATTATGGACCTTTATGTCTGCCTACGACCAGTGCGCTGGTTTAATGGTGTTCCTTCACCGGTCAGAAAACCAGAAGACGTAGATATGGTTATTTTTCGTGAAAATACCGAAGACATCTATGCCGGGATTGAATTTGAAGAAGGTACCGAGGAAAACAAACGCTTTTTAGATTTACTCAAAGAACACTTCCCAGCCTCTTACGACAAAATTCGTTTTCCGGGTACATCCGGTATCGGAATAAAGGCCGTTTCCCAAGAGGGAACCTCACGGCTCATTCGCGCGGCAATTAAGTACGCCATCGATAACGGTCGCAAGAGTGTTACTTTTGTTCATAAAGGCAACATTATGAAGTACACAGAAGGTGCATTTCGAAACTGGGCCTACGAAGTAGCAGATAAAGAGTTCCCTGAGCAAACGTATACCTGGAGTGAGTGGGAACAGACCGTAGCTGAAAAAGGCCAGGCAGCCGCAAACGAAGAACAAGCTGCTGCGCTGGCAGCTGGTAAAATCCTATGTAAGGACGCAATCGCCGACATTACACTGCAACAGGTTCTCACACGCCCTAGTGAATTTGAAGTTATTGCTACGATGAACCTTAATGGCGACTATCTCTCTGATGCACTGGCTGCCCAGGTTGGCGGAATCGGTATAGCTCCAGGCGGTAACATCAATTATGACACCGGTCATGCAGTGTTTGAAGCAACTCATGGTACCGCTCCTAAATATGCTGGAAAGGATATGGTTAACCCGGGATCTTTGGTGCTATCTGCTGAAATGATGCTACGTTATATGGGCTGGACAGAAGCCGCTGATATGGTAATTGGCGCTATGGACGCCGCAATTGCCAGCAAAAAAGTTACCTATGATTTTGCACGCCTTATGGACGGAGCAACTAAAGTATCCTGCTCTGAGTTTGGCGAAATTATGGTTGAAAACATGTAATTCTGTTTTCCTGAAGATCGAGAACCCCAATGAGCAACAACAAATCCAAAAGACTAATTGGGGTTGAATTTAATGATATTGATCCGGCCGCACTGCACCGTGCGGCCACTCTAGTTTACGAAGGATACGAAAACTATAATCGTCAATTTATTCGCATAACAGATCGAGCACGTCGACGATTCGAACAGCAGGATTGGAAAGGACAAATCCAAGATATTGGTGAACGCGTTGAGCTATACGATAAGTGGTGTCTGAAAATACGACGCCGGCTCAAGAAGGAAATTGGTAAAAACCTTCATAACCGCCAATTTTGGAATTCATTACGGGAATACTTTGGCTCTCGCCTCGAAAATGTTCCTGAAGTGGGTTTCATGAAGACCTTCTATAACTCTATTTGTCGTCGTCACTTCGGCACTATCGGTACTGATCCAGAACTCGAATTTATTCAGCCACCACCGGATGAAGGCTTAGAATCGCTCGCCAAACGCCGCTATCCTTGCTGGCATAATCTGGAAGATTCATTTCGTCGGGTGCTGAAAGATTTTCGTTTTCGTATCTACTATCAGGACGTAGATAGAGATATCGAGTACATGGCCAAGCAGGTAGAAAACTTCATCAAACACCACGGTCTGAAGATCGATGATATTCAACGCCTGGAATTTATCGATTCACATTTCTATCAAGGGGCCCGTGCTTATCTAGTTGGGCGGGTGATGTATTCCCATGAATCGTACCCGATTGTTATTGCGCTGGAAAACTCAGGCCAGGGAGTGTCTGTTGACGCAATTTTGCTAGAGGAGTCCCAGGTAACTGTTATTTTCAGCTACACCCGTTCTTACTATTTTGCAGACCCTACATCAGTAGTGGGTGCCGTTCAGTTTCTTCATTCCATTTTACCGAAAAAACCAATTGATGAGTTGTACACCGTACTTGGTCGACTGCGTCAAGGTAAGACCGAACGTTTCAGGGTTTTCGCCAATCACCTCAAGCAGACAACAGATAATTTTGTGCATGCCGATGGTGATGCCGGATTAGTTATGCAGGTGTTCACATTGAACTCATTTAACCTTGTTTTCAAAGTGATACGAGACAAATTTGGCTATCCAAAAAATACCACGCGAGAAGAGGTGATGGACAAGTACCGATTGGTAGCCAACCATGATCATGCCGGTCGGCTGATTGATACTCAGGTATTTCGAAACCTAAAACTTCCAATCGATCGTTTCGAGTCTGGTCTTCTAGCCGAACTTTTAGAAGGAACGGCAGACACCGTTCATGTTGAAGATAACGATTTGGTGTTTAACAATATTTATATTGAACGAAGAGTGCGTCCACTTAATCTATACATACGAGAAGCCTCGGAAGACCTCGCGTTAGCCGCCATTCTTGATTATGGACAAGCAATTAAAGATCTCGCTGAAACAAATATTTTCCCTGGAGATTTACTCTTAAAAAACTTCGGTGTAACCGCATCAGGACGTGTGGTTTTTTACGATTATGATGAGGTTGCGTTAGTAACGGAGTGTCGATTCCGCGAGCTACCCGAACCTAACGACGACGACTTTGATCTAATGGATACAGGTATGACGACGTACATTGCTCCAAATGATATTTTCCCCGAAGAGTTTATAAAATTTCTGGCTATGCCCGGAAAATTACGAAAGACTTTTCTTGAAATTCATGGTGACATGCTCACAGCTGAATATTGGAGGAATGTTAAAGCCCGTCGACTTACAGGGGAAATAACCCACATCATTCCATACCGTAAAACACAGCCCAAGTAATTTCTTTTCTCGACTAAGTTGCAGACTGTTCCACGGTTTTCGACAAAATAGAAGACGAAAACCATTTAAACGCCAATATTGCTGCAATAATATTAGCCAGCGCCAATCCGCAATAAATCCCACCCAGGCCAAACAATTGACCCCCTATCCATGACGCGGGGACCATCACCAGAAACATGCGAATTGTCGAAACGGCAACCGCTGGCATAGGTTTTCCTAAGCCATTAAATGCAGCGTTAATGACCATGATTATCCCAGCCGGACCAAGACTTAAGGGAACAATAAATAAATAAAGGGTGCCATTATTTATTACATCTTTTTGATCACTAAACAAACTGATTAACGGTGTTGCAAACAAAACCACTACAACGGCTAAAACTACTCCGACACAAACACTTAATATGGCACTTTGAATCTGTGCCTCTTTAATTCTATCGCACCTCCCTGCACCTAGGTTTTGTCCTACAAATGGCCCAATAACCCCAGACAGAGCATAAAAAATTACTTGCAGAAGAGACTCTACACGCGTTGCGGCACCATAGCCTGCCACCGCCGTTGGCCCATAAACCGCAACCATCGACAACAACACTCCGGTACCTAAGGGAATGATTAAATTGGTGCCGATAGCCGGCAAGCCAACATGCAAAATATCTTTCCAGGACTGAATTATCTCAGCCAATCGCGCCCGTTCAAATGTTAGTAGCTCTTTATCCAGAAGCACACGATAGCCAAGTATCATGGTAGCCCCGCGCCCAATAACTGACGCTAGCGCGGCACCCTCGATACCCAATGCCGGAAAACCTAGCCAACCGAAAATAAGGATAGGATCCAAAACAAGATTGATAACAGCAGCCACGATCATCAAATTGCTCTGACGTTTGGTATCACCAGTCGCTCGTATAGCGCCCATCCCTGCCATAGGCACTAAAAATACGATATATCCTAAATACCAGACGGTCATATATTGCCGAATAAGCGGTAGCAATAAATCATCCGCGCCCAACAATCTAAACAAAGAATCAATGGTTAACAGGCCTATTGCTGCGAATACGATTGCGAACAAACTGGTAAGAATAATTGAGTCTGTGCATAAACGACGAACCCGCTTTTCATCACCACTTCCTATGACTCTAGAGATCACCGACGACGTTCCAGCCATAACACCGATTCCGACACTAATCAGCACCATGATTACCGGAAAGGTAAAGCTCATTGCCGCCAACTGCTCAGTACCCAGTTGCGCAACAAACCAGGTATCCACCATGTTGATCGACATCATCGCTAACAATCCTAAGATCATTGGCAACATCATTCGAATAAGATGACCGCGAACACTACCGGTTGTAAGATCCGCCCTGCGTTTACTCGACAAATTTGACATTTCCTACAGGCGACTGCATAAACAGGCTTTAAAATCCTGCGGTTTTTCTCGGCAATACGGTTTCTTCTCAGGCAACGCATAGAACGTTCGAATTGCCCGTGACTTAACAACAAGCTTGCTGTAGTGCTTGTCTACACCTTCAACCTTAGTCTCAAAGGTACACGCTGCGGTCGTATTTTTACCTACTCGACGATTGGCTTGCTTAAACGCCTGAGTCCCGGCAATCAATATTTTTTCCGTATCCATTTGTAAGTGATAACCACCCAGGCACTTAACGGTATTTTGTGGGTTTTTCGGGTTTTCAAAGGCAATACTTATGTTAAATATTGGCGTATTAACCGATTCCTTCAGATAGTGTTTGCGACATTTATCAAGCGTTCTTTTATTATAATTTTTGTTAAGTTTTCGGTAGCCTGCCCAGCCTTCATCCTGTGCCTGCCAAAACCTTGCAGCAAAATGCAGGCCGCCCAAATCTTTACCAATACCCGGCTCGCCACAAAATACATGCTTAAATCCAAGTTGTTCAAACCAGGCACGACGTAATTGACGCACGAATTCCTGATTATCGCCCGCTGATGAATAAACTCGACTACCGACTGCCTTTCGAATCCGTGTTACCACCGCCTGATGCTCTTCCTTCATCAGTAAACGCTCAAAATCCCGTGCCTCAACACGATCACCCCAATCACCACACAACAATAAAACATCCAAATCCAAATCCGTCATCTCGGGGTCCGCTGGAGCATGACGTGTTGTTGGATCTTCATCAAAGAACGGTTGGTAGCCTTGTGCACGAGACATTAGCTGACTGCCTAAAGCAAACAGTACGAATACTATAAAACCGATAAGTTTTCGTCTTGGCATTCTCATTTTTTTCATCATCTACTTTTACTAATCACGGTATTATACGATCACCTACACAGCTATTTATTTCAACATTTTGATAACACTAACACTGTATTCTCGAGAAGGCTGCCATCTTTGCGAAGACATGCTTGAGCATTTATGCTCGCTACAAAAAGACCATCCTTTCTTACTAGACGTTATCGATATCGACGAGAACCTCGAACTTCAACCGCTTTTCAACGATCTCGTTCCAGTTTTGAAGCATAGAGAAACGGAAATATGCCGATACTTTATGGATCAGGCTAGCTTGTTACAACATATCAAATTATATAGCTAATGGCCGTTCTTTTTGAAAAGTTTACCGATAGTACCCACTATCAGGTGCGTACCGCCGGAAGTTCCATTCGGCTTTATACAAACGGCGTGTTTCATACTCAATACAACCCTACCCGAAGACATACAGGAAGTGTTTGGGATTTATTGTTAGTACCCACACTTTTAAACACCATGAGTATACGTCGAACACTCCTTCTTGGAGTCGGTGGTGGTGGAATTATTCACATGCTGAGATCAATCAATCCAACGATGGAATTTATAGGTGTTGAAATTGATCCCGTGCATGTAAATATTGCACAGCAGTTCTTTGATTTAGATAAACCCGAAATAAAACTATTTGCTAACGATGCACGAGAATTTGTTGAACACTACAGAGGCCCTAGTTTTGATCTAATTATTGATGATCTCTTCGGTAGCAAGGAGCAGATCGTATCCCGCGCCTTTACCTGTGATCAACACTGGTTTAATCAACTGAATAATTGCTTAAGTTCAACCGGAACTTTAATTTGTAATTTTGCAGATCTGGCCGAATTTAAAGTTTCACCGTTTAAAACTGTGAAAGGACACAACCCCGGATTTAAATCTGGCTTTACAACCCGACTACCAACACTCGCAAACCTTATAGCAGCCTTATGCCGTGACAGCTTTGGTCAACCGTTACTAGAAGAAAATACCAACGCGTATTTTGGCAAACGCCAAGCCTCGAAAATATCGATTCGCAGTATTCCACGAAGATGATTACAAATACCTAGGGGATGAGTTTAATATTACATACTTTTATTGGAGTGAAGTATGCATAACGCTATAACTAATCAACTCAAATTTCATAACCCACATCAGGCACTTTCACCTTGCAGAAAACAAAGGTAAGCCACTAAATCTTTACGTCAAATAAAACATTTCTAACCACTTTTTATTCCACTGTAACCGACTTCGCCAGGTTTCGCGGTTTATCCACGTCGGTGCCTTTTATTAACGCCACGTGATACGAAAGAAGCTGCAAAGGTATGGTGTAAATTATCGGAGAAATTAAGTCGTTTACCGGCGCTACACCGACAACCTGAACACCATCGCCTTGCTCAATACCGGAATCGTGATCAGCAAACACTAAAAGTCGACCACCACGGGCGCGTACTTCCTGAATATTCGATTTAAGTTTTTCCAATAATTGATTATTTGGCGCAACCGCGATTACCGGCATATCGGAATCAACCAGTGCGAGTGGTCCGTGCTTAAGCTCACCAGCAGCGTACGCCTCTGCATGAATATAAGAAATTTCCTTTAGCTTTAGCGCACCCTCCATTGCGATTGGATAATGCATTCCTCTACCCAGAAACAAAGCGTGATGCTTATCAGAAAACTGCTCGGCAATTCGCTCGATTTCATCATTCATGTGCAATGTTTGCTCTACTTTTGCGGGAAGAGAACGCAGTTCCTGGACGATTTCAATTTCGGTTTCTTCGGTCATTGTGTGGCGTCGACCCAGCGCTATCACTAACAACAGTAAGGCCGTTAGTTGAGTGGTAAACGCCTTGGTTGATGCTACGCCTATTTCCGGCCCGGCATGGGTCATCAAACATAGGTCCGACTCTCGTACCAACGAACTCTCTGGCGCATTACAAATTGTCAGAGTATTTTTAAAGCCCTGCTGACGGGCGTGTTGAAGCGCCGTTAATGTATCGATGGTTTCGCCAGATTGGGACAAGGTAACAACCAAACCGTCTTTTGGCACCACATGATTTCGACTGCGAAACTCGCTGGCAATTTCCACATTACACGGCACACCATAATTCTCAAACCAGTGTCTAGCCACAAGCCCAGCATGGTAACTGGTGCCGCACGCGATAATTTGCACAGAATGGGTATTATCAAAAATTTCTTTGGCGTTAATACCGAAAACTTCTTCTAAAAGATGTTGGCTGGAAATACGCCCTTCCAAAGTATCGGCTACGGCAACGCTTTGTTCGAAGATTTCTTTTTGCATAAAATGCCGGTAATCACCAAGCTCAACAGCGCCGGCGCTTAGAGTGCTCTTGCGTACCTCGCGTTCAACAGGATTTCCGAGTTCATCGGTTATTCGCACTTTGCCGTTATCAATCTCAACCACATCACCATCATTGAGAACGATGAAATCGCTGGTGAAATTGATTAACGCCGACATATCTGAAGCCAGGTACGCTTCACCATCACCAATACCTACTACCAGAGGGCTGCCACGGCGGGAACCGACTAGGCGATTTGGCTCATCCTTACTTACTACGCCTAACGCAAACGCTCCTTCTAACATTTGTACCGTATCGCGCATTGCATCAAATAGAGCGCGACCACTTTCCATATAATGAGTGATTTGATTAACTACCACCTCGGTATCGGTATCCGAATTAAATGTATATCCGAGTTTAATTTGGTTTTGCCGCAACTCTTCGTGATTCTCAATAATGCCGTTGCACACAACAGCGACCGACGAACTAATGTGGGGGTGTGCGTTCTTCTCGCTTGGAACACCGTGTGTTGCCCACCGGGTATGAGCGATGCCCGTGTTGCCCTTAACCGGATAGTCTCTCAAGGTTTTTTCAAGCTCAATAACCTTACCGACTGCGCGTCGTAAGTGAATTTCATCGTCACTTAACAATGCAACACCTGATGAATCATAACCACGATATTCTAGCTGACGTAATCCATTCATCAATATCGGCAAGATATCCTGTTTGGCAACTGCACCAACGATTCCACACATAGGACTTTCCTCTTAGTTATTCAGTCTCAGATTTTTTTACAGGTCGTTTCCAACCCCTAATGGTTCGCTGCGGTGTTCTAGTCAACGTAAGTTGATCCGCAGGTGCATTTTTTGACAGCGTGGTACCGGATGCTACGAAAGCACCTTTTTCTACCGTTACCGGAGCAATAAGCTGACTGTCAGATCCTATAAAGGCGTCATCCAAAATGGTGGTAATGTGCTTGCTGGTGCCATCATAATTACAGGTAATTACGCCTGCGCCAATATTAACATTTCGACCTATATTAGCGTCTCCAACGTAACTTAAATGGTTTATTTTAGAATACGCACCAACGTTTGATTTTTTCGTTTCAACAAAATTACCCACCTTCGCTCCTTCAGCTAAAACTGTGTCGGGGCGGATCCTTGCAAAGGGACCGATTGAACATTTTTCTCCAATAACGGCGCTATCAATAACACTATTCGCTTGAACCACTGTGCCATCATTGATCGTACTGTTACGAATAACACAATTAGGTCCAATTGAAACACCACACCCTAGCGCATTACTGCCTTCAAACAGCACACCAAAATCCACAAAAGAATCCTGGCCGATTGTTAGATCACCACGCACATCGAGGCGTGAAGGATCGCCTAAGGTTACCCCGCCTTCCATCAGTCGATCAGCAAACCGACGCTGATAAATTCGCTCTAATGCAGCCAGTTGAACCCGATTATTAACCCCCTCAACTTCCCAGAAATCTCCAGCAGAAACAGCAACGGGTGAAATACCGTCGCCATTAGCCAAGGCCACAATATCTGTTAGGTAGTACTCACCTTGTTTATTCTCTGAATTTAGTGAATCGACCCATTTCTTCATAAGAGACGCAGGAGCCGCCATAAAGCCGGTATTGATTTCTCGAATAGCACGTTGCTCCTCTGTCGCATCCCCTGCTTCTACGATTGACGCTACGGAACCAGACTCATTGCGTACTATCCGGCCATATTGTCCAGGTTGCTCAAGTTCGATGGTTAAAACGGCAAGGGTATTTGTTTCTTTAGCAGCGTCGACAAGTGTTTTAAGCGTAGCGCTTTGTATCAACGGTACATCGCCATACATTATCAAAACCATGGAGTCATCATTTACGCCTGGCATAGCAAGTCGGACGGCATGGCCAGTGCCTTGTTGATGTTCCTGAAACACCCATTGAACTGAATCATCTTTAACCGATGCGATAACTGCATCGCCGCCGAAGCCGTATACTAGGGAAATTGATGCGGGTTCTAATTCTCGAGCTGTATTTAAAACATGAGAAATAAGTGACGTACCACCAAGGGGGTGCAATACTTTGGGTAAGGCGGATTTCATCCGTGTGCCTTTACCGGCTGCGAGTACTACGATATCTAGTAACATTCTGGAACACTATGTAAAACGGTTATTCTGAATTATAAATAAAAACCGGCCACGACGTTGAATCAATATGATAATAAATAGCAATTAGCCGCGCATACCTTAAAGGAGATCTGTTTTTATCTACAGTTGAAGATCCATAGTGCAGAATACACTAAACCAAGCAGATTCTTATTTTTCTGTAGGGGCTAAAAAAACAAGATAAAGAGGAAAGTCATGATCATAGATTTAACCCGACATCTGGGTTAAATCCAAGAACACTCAAAATTGCGACTCGTATAAAATCAATCGACTACAGACCCACACTCATGTGTAAGTCTGTATGCAGAGTCGTTAACGCTTGCCGCGTAATTTTTGTATGGCCCGAATTTGTGCTGCAGCCTGAGCTAATTCCATCTTAGCCTGTGCAAACTCTATTGCACTTTTATTGTCCTGCATAGCTTGTTCAGCTCGCTTTTGCGACTCAAGAGCACGGGCTTCATCCAGATCTTCAGCGCGAATAGCCGTATCCGAAAGAATTGTAACTTGATGCGGCTGCACTTCCATTAGCCCACCAGAAACAAAAAAGAATTCTTCTTCTCCGTCCTGCTTTAGCACGCGAACGTCCCCGGCTTTTAAGGGTGAAAGCATTTGAGTATGCTTGGGTGCAATACCCACTTCACCACTAGCTGCAGGTGCAAACACCATTGTTCCTTCACCAGACCAAAGGTGTTGCTCAGCACTTACGACTTCAACTTTGATGGTAGCTACCATACGGAATTACCTAATTTTTAGCTAATAGTCTTGGCTTTTTCAACGGCTTCTTCAATACCGCCAACCATGTAGAAGGCTTGCTCAGGAAGAGCATCATATTCTCCACTAACAATGCCCTGGAATGCACGAATAGTATCTTTCAAATTGACATACTTTCCGGGTGCACCAGTAAAACCTTCTGCTACTGCAAACGGCTGAGACAAGAATCGTTGAATCTTCCGCGCTCGAGCTACAGCTTGTTTATCTTCATCAGATAACTCATCCATACCAAGAATCGCAATAATGTCACGTAATTCTTTATAGCGCTGCAAAATACCCTGCACTGCTCGCGCACAATCGTAATGCTCTTGACCGATAACGAGGGGATCAAGCTGACGACTAGTAGAGTCGAGTGGATCAACCGCTGGATAAATACCAAGCTCAGCAATTTGACGAGATAAAACAAGGGTGGCGTCCAAGTGAGCAAATGTTGTAGCAGGCGAGGGGTCAGTCAAATCGTCAGCAGGTACGTATACCGCCTGAAATGATGTGATTGAACCATCTTTTGTAGAAGTGATACGCTCTTGCAGTGCGCCCATTTCTGCCGCCAATGTTGGCTGGTAACCTACCGCAGAAGGCATACGACCAAGCAATGCTGATACTTCTGTTCCAGCAAGGGTGTATCGATAAATGTTATCAATAAACATTAGTACGTCACGACCTTCGTCGCGAAAGTACTCAGCCATAGTCAATCCGGAGAGCGCTACACGTAGTCGGTTTCCCGGTGGTTCGTTCATCTGACCATAAACCAGTGCCACTTTATCAAGTACACCCGCTTCTGTCATTTCGTGATAGAAATCGTTACCTTCTCGAGTTCGTTCACCAACACCAGCGAAAACAGACAAACCTTCTTGTTGTACGGCGATATTATTAATCAACTCCATCAGCGTTACGGTTTTACCTACACCCGCACCACCAAATAAACCAATCTTACCACCCTTAGATATAGGCATAATCAAGTCGATTACTTTAATACCTGTCTCAAGAATTTCTACCGATGCTGCCTGATCGGCGTATGCTGGGGGCTTACGATGAATAGGGTTACGAGACTCTGATTCGACTGGACCCTTATTATCGATAGGATCACCCAGTACGTTCATGATACGCCCAAGTGTTTTCTGACCAACCGGTACAGAAATAGGTGCGCCCGTATTTTCGCAAGATAAGCCGCGACGTAAACCATCGGAAGATCCCATCGCAATTGTTCGCACAACACCATCACCCATCTGCTGCTGTACTTCCAGGGTTAAACCAGTGTCAGTAACAATTAGCGCGTCATATACTTTTGGTACACCGTCACGGGGAAAACGAACGTCAACTACCGCGCCGATGACTACAACAATGTTTCCGGAACTCATAGTCCTTCTAACCTCAAACGTATTTTAAATCGTAAATTCTATAAACAGATTGTCTGATCGCACCGCTAAACAGCGGCTGCACCAGCAACAATCTCTGAAATTTCCTGGGTAATTGATGCCTGTCGTGCTTTGTTATACACCAACTGCAATTCATCAATTAAACTGCCTGCATTATCAGATGCAGATTTCATTGCGACCATTCGAGAAGCCTGCTCTGATGCCACATTCTCTACAACGGCCTGATACACAAGTGACTCAATATATCGTGTCAATAAAACATCAACCACTTCCTTTGAGTCTGGCTCGTAGATGTAATCCCAATGATATTTTATCTCTTCCTGAGGGTTCTGCACGACGATTGGCAAAACCGCATCAACTATAGGTTTCTGCGCCATTGTGTTAATAAATTCATTATTAACAATGTACAGTCGATCAATCTGGCCATTATCAAAGGCCTCCAGCATTACCCGAACCGTACCCAGCAATGTTTCAAGAGTTGGGGAATCCCCAATTCCTGTTGCTTCTGCGACAATATTTACGCCAATGCGTTTAAAAAAGCTTAGTCCTTTCGAACCAATGCATGCAACATCAACCTCAACCTTATTGTCTACATGTTCCGAAATGCTATTCAGAGCACTGCGGAACAAGTTTACGTTAAGTCCACCACATAAACCGCGATCTGTTGAAACAACAATATAACCGACCCGTTTTACGTCGCGAACGATGGTATACGGATGCTTATATTCGGGATTTGCGTGCGCAAGGTGTCCGATAACTTCACGAATTTTTCCAGCATACGGTCGAGCCGAACGCATTCGATTCTGAGCTTTACGCATTTTACTCGCCGCAACCATTTCCATAGCCTTGGTGATCTTTTGCGTATTTTGAATACTCTTGATCTTTGTTCTGATCTCTTTGGCACCAGCCATAAGCTATCTCTCTTAAGCCTGTGGATTATGACCCTGAATTACCAGGATCCATTCGCTCGAAAGTCCTCGATAACTCGAGTCAATTCTGCAGCCACTTCATCGTTATATTTAGGTTCTTCATTAACTTTATCAAGCACATCGGAGTGATTAGACTTCACATACGATTGCATTGCTTCTTCAAAATCAACGATTTTTGCTACATCGACATCATCAAGAAAACCTTCGTTAGCGGCAAATAATGACAATGCCATTTCCGCAACACTCATAGTGGAGTATTGTTTTTGCTTCATCATTTCTGTTACGCGCTGACCACGCTCAAGCTGCTTTCGAGTGGCTTCATCGAGATCCGACGCAAACTGGGAGAACGCCGCCAACTCGCGATACTGTGCTAAGGCTAATCGAATACCACCACCAAGCTTCTTGATGATGTTAGTTTGCGCGGCACCACCTACTCGGGATACCGATAAACCGGCATTTATAGCTGGACGAATACCCGCATTAAACAGATCGGATTCTAAGAAGATCTGGCCATCGGTTATAGATATAACGTTTGTCGGAACGAACGCTGATACATCACCCGCCTGAGTTTCGATGATAGGCAAGGCAGTTAAAGAACCCGTCTTTCCTTTTATCTCGCCGTTTGTAATTTTTTCGATATGCTCTGCGTTTACTCGTGATGAGCGTTCTAAAAGACGCGAGTGTAAATAGAAAACATCACCAGGATATGCCTCACGGCCAGGGGGACGACGCAATAACAACGAGATTTGACGATATGCCCAAGCTTGTTTGGTTAAATCATCATATACGATTAGGCCGTCTTCACCTCGATCGCGAAAATATTCACCCATGGTGCAACCAGCATATGGAGCAAGAAACTGCATCGCTGCTGAATCAGAAGCTGTTGCCGCGACAATTATGGTATGCGACAGTGAGTCGTGCTCTTCCAATTTACGTACAACGTCAGCAACTGAAGAGGCCTTCTGTCCGATCGCAACATAGATACATTTAATACCCGTGTTTTTCTGGTTGATAATCGCATCAATTGCTACGGCTGTTTTACCCGTTTGACGATCCCCGATGATTAATTCTCGTTGGCCGCGCCCGACAGGAACCATCGCATCGATAGACTTAAGCCCGGTTTGGACAGGTTGATCAACCGATTGTCGCTCAATAACGCCAGGAGCAATTTGCTCAATAGGCATTACTTTTGTGCTGTCAATTGGACCCTTGCCATCGATTGGTCGACCAAGGGCGTCAACTACGCGACCCAGCATACCTTCACCGACAGGAACTTCCAGAATTCGACCGGTACATCGTACCGTATCGCCTTCAGATAAATGCTCGTAGTCACCTAGAATAACAGCGCCTACAGAATCTTGCTCAAGATTCAAAGCTAGGCCATAAGTATCGCCGGGAAACTCAAGCATCTCACCCTGCATAGCGTCAGTAAGGCCGTGTATTCTTGCGATTCCGTCAGTTAGTACGACAATCGTACCTTCAGATTTTGCTTCTGCAACAGATTCAAAATTTTCAATCCGCTCTTTAATCAGCTCGCTGATTTCAGACGGGTTTAATTGAATGGACATTCTTTATAATCCTCGAAATTATGCACTTAGAGCAGCAGACATTTTTTGCAACTGCGCACGAACTGAACCATCGTATACCCAATCGTCGGTACGTATTACCGCACCACCCATTAACTCCGGGTTGGTTACACAATTTAGTTTTACGTCCCTACCAAGTTTGGCTTTCAACGCTGCGGCGATCTTATCTTGTTGCTCGGAATTGATTTCTGTAGCTGTTTCAAGCTCCGCCTCAATTAAGTTCTCGGCGTTGGCTCGCAGTACTTCATACTGTGATGCTATTTCTGATACAACACTCAACCGACCGTTGGCAGAAAGTAAACGAATAAAGTTGATCCCTTGAGCGTTTAAGCTTTCACCACAAACATCGATAACTAAACTTGCCAATTGTTCTTTACTGACACGCGGGTGTCCGTCTAATCCAGCAAACTGTGAATCGGCAACGACAAGACTAATTGCCGTTAACTGATCACTCCAACCTGCAAAATCAGAATCTGCTTTTGCGAGGTCAAATACAGCTCGTACGTATGGTCTTGCTAACGATGCTATTTCAGCCATTTGAAAGATTCCTCAAAGTTTGGCCGCCAGGGTATCCAGCATTGCGTCATGCGCACTGGAATCTATTTCCCTGGACAGTATCTTTTGAGCGCCAGCAACCGCAAGCGTCGCTACGCTCTTGCGTAACTCTTCTTTAGCCTGATTAATCTCTCGATCAACCTCAGCTTTGGCTGACGTAATGATGCGCTCATGTTCGGTACGTGCATCGCCTTTGGCTTCTTCAACAAGTTCACCACCACGCTTTTCAGCTTTGGCGATAATCTCACTGGCCTGGGTTTTGGCCGCTGCTACTAAGTCTTCAGCTTTCTGGTGTCCGACTTCTTCGGCCATAACACCCTTCTCTGCAGCTGCAAGACCATCTGCTATTTTGGTCTTACGCTCGTTCAAAGCACTGATGATCGGTGTCCAAACATAGGCTTTCGTAAACCACACAAAAACTGCAAAGAACACCATCTGGAACAGCAGCGTGAGGTTGATATTCATCTCGCTACACCCTCTTCGTTAATCGTAGTGATGCTTTTAAGCGGCAACCGCGAAAAGCACATACATCGCCACACCCACTGCGATCATTGGTACAGCGTCAACCAGACCCATAACAATGAAAAACTGGGTTCGTAACAAAGGAATTAACTCAGGCTGACGTGCTGCTCCTTCGATGAAGCGTCCGCCAAGCATACCAATTCCGATAGCAGCGCCAAGAGCGCCGAAACTCATCATGATTGCGCCTGCAATGTATAAAAGTGCGTTTTCCATCTCTATCTCCGAAAGTATTAATACAGGGTTGGAAGTTAAAAAAAATCGTTAATCTAGTGATCACCGGTCTGATGAGCCATGTCCATATAGACAATAGCCAGAACAGTAAATATAAAAGCTTGAAGAACTATGACTAGTATATGGAAAACAGCCCAAATAAACTGAAGGCCTCCGCCAAATATTATAAGTCCAGTACCTGCGCTGAACATTAATGAGATTAAAATGAAAATAACCTCACCAGCGTACATGTTGCCGAATAAACGTAAAGAATGTGAAACCGGCTTCGATACTAACGCCACACCTTCCAGGAAGAAATTAACCGGGATGAGAACTATTTTCATCAGTGGGTTCTTTGCTTCAAAAGGATGCATTGTTAGTTCAGCTGCAAATCCTAGCACCCCTTTCTTTTTAACACTGTAGAAGAGCATTAAAATAAAGACGCTTAACGCTAGTCCGAATGTGATATTAGGATCGGTGGTTGGTACAACTTTCATGTAGCCGACGCCCATCAATTCGAAAATTCTTGGTAATAAGTCTACCGGCACCAAATCCATGGTGTTCATTAAAATAATCCAGCAAAACAATGTTAACGCCATAGGCGCAATTAGATCGTTTTTGCCTTTAAAGGATTCTCGTACATTTTCGTCAATAAAATCAACGACGGACTCTACAAAGTTTTGTGTACCGTTTGGAACATCACTGGTCACGCGTTTCGCTACACCGCGAAAGAACCAACAAAATATAATTCCTACAAACAGCGACCATCCCAATGTATCTACATGGAATGCCATAAAACCCATGTCGGCCGCTTCTTCACCACCGTGAGCAAATCCCCACTGACCGGTTTCCGGATTTTGGCCATAGGTTAGATTCGTCAGATGATGACGTATATATTCACTTGAAGTAGGTGCGTCTGACGCCATTTTTAATGCACTTAACTTTTAGGTTACGAGGCGTCGTTTACCGACGCAAAAACTGCGAATGGATAAGCAAATTGTGCTAACGCTAATCCAGCCACCGTGAAAAAAGGGTCCAACCCAAACTGTACAATTCCAAGGACAACTCCGGCACCCACAAATAAGAGTTTGGCAAAAGTCCCAGAAAACGCAGGCGCTAGGGCAACCTTCTCATTTAAGGCTACCGCATCACTGGAACGTTTAACGCTTCTACCCGTTAAAACCGTCCCGATCATACCAAGAACCGCTCCCCAAATACCCGCAACACCATCGACCCAAGTAAACCAGATCGCAGCTATGATAAATAGTATCAAAGCTATTACTCCCTGAGCTATCAATACTGCTTTGATACTAGCCAACAGAGTTTGTGTGTGTACGGTCGTCATAAGCAGTGCAATTTCTGGAAGCGCTTAGTAGACGAAGCCCTAAAAACGCGCGAGTATAATGACACTGTTCCTTAAGGTCAACCCATCTATTACAATGGTTAAACAATAAATTGAAAACATTGAATGTTTTACAAAATAACCTTAATTTTATTCTGCTTCATATAAACCCTGCCGGCAATTGTTCCAGTTATATAGTAATGTCTCGACATCGCAATAACCGGCAGTTACTACCGCTAAGCGGGTTCTACTATCATCATTCGGTTTATACGCCGCTACTATTCCTGGAAACCCTCTAATTCCGATTTGCTTTGCGAATACAAGTTGCCGTTGCAGTTCCTGTTCCACCCGGTCACTCATGATCTCAGTTTTAAAGACAGCGGCGTCGATACCGATTTCTTCGGCAAATTCGCATAATACTTGCACGTTCGAAGGATTTTTCGCCTGCTGATAATAACCCTGCTGAATACGCTTAATCATGGTTTCTGCGCTATCGGTATTTAGATTTTCTGCAGCGATTACCGCACGGCAGGCGGGATAGGTGGACCGCCGAGGCTCATTTAGTTCCCAGAAGTCATGATTAAAGCTAACGCCTGTGCGACTTTCTATATTGCGCCAGGTAGCGGCTATGCCTATTTGCTGAGCATCAGGCATCGGATCATCAGAATCCGAAGCGAGACCACCCAGGATTCGATGAACTCTTACATCATCAGGTAGTTGTTGTTTTAAACTTTCCCAAGAATCGGCAAACGCATAACACCAGCTACACATTGGATCCAAAACGTAATACAAATCGAAAGTAGAATTGTCGATATCATTCATTTGAAAAATAAGCCTTTATCTAATGGTCGTATTATAGTTTTATTCGAACAATCTCAAAGGAAGCAAAATTGTACTTCGCTAACAGTGTTAGTTTAGTAGCCTGACATAATGTAAATAGTTACGCGTAGGCCCTTCTTTACCACAAAACATTCAAATGATCTCTTGATTAAAACGTAGTTTTCCTATTATGCAGGAATTATTTGCCATCAAAATTAATTTAAGTCACCACACGCATCATAGTATCTTGCCGATCTCGCATAATTATCGAAGCCAGTGATGATCCTAAACCTAGAACTACGTACATATTATGGTAGCATTAGCATCCGTTTTATCACTTCACACTATCGTCATTTCAGTTTGGCAAATTAAAACCACAAAAGTAGACATTTCCTTTCAATTTTTAGTTAACACACATTAGAATATTTCCGTGGATATAGAACAAGCGCGCTTTAATATGATCGAACAGCAGATCCGACCGTGGGATGTACTCGATTTCAAAATTCTTGATATTCTTAAAAACGTGCCACGGGAACAGTTTGTGCCCGATACGCATACCAAGCTCGCATTTGCTGACATTCAAATTCCGCTTGCTCATGGCGAAGTGATGATGGAGCCAAAGGTAGAAGCTCGGCTTGTGCAGGAACTGAATCTTACTCCTGATGATAAGGTTCTGGAGGTAGGCACCGGCTCAGGCTATGTTACTGCACTACTCGCTTCTTTGGCAAAGCACGTTGTTAGTGTGGATATTCATAAGGACCTTTCTAATCAAGCCGCAGATAAGCTGTCAAAGATTGGGATTACAAATATTACTTTAGAAAGCGGTGATGCTATCAAAGGTTGGCCTTCTACAGGGGGGTTTGATGCTATTTTACTTACCGGTTCGGTAGCAAAGGTTCCAAATGAATTTATTGAGGCGTTAAAGGATGGTGGACGGTTTGTGGCTATTGTGGGGGAGAACCCAGTAATGGAAGCCATCTCAATTACTAAAACAGGCGACAGTGTTGAGCGTATTTCACTTTTTGATACAATGTTGCCCCCACTAGTGGGCGCTAAACAGCAGAAATCATTCGTATTTTGAGCTTAATTAAGGATACTAATAAATGAAAGCCAAGCAAATTATTCTTTTCGCCACAGTATTGGCTGCGCCAGCTGCACAATCTGATGACTTTTTAAGTATCTATAAACACGCGTTAAATTCGGACACCTCTTTTCTCGCGGCAGATTTTCAACGAAAGGCAGCCAGTGAAAACGTATTACTAGCCGAATCGGTATTTAAACCGACCATAAACTTGGCCGGTAATATGAATTATCAGGACGAGAATATTAGAAGTCAAGGTGTCAAGAATTCTGACAACTACACGGCATTGGGCCTCGATGTTTCTTTAAACCAAACGATTTATAGTCAACAAAACACTATTGCGATCAATCAGTCAAAACTCGGAAACCAACAAGCGGGCTTTAACCTAGAAACCGCATCTGACGACCTTATCCTGCGTATTGCGTCAACGTACTTCACTGTACTTGGCGCACAAGACAACCTTGAACTCGCGGTAAGTGAAAAGATTGCTATCAAGCGACAGCTTGAGCTTGCCGAGGAGCGGCTAAACGTAGGAATCGGCACACAAACTGATTTATTTGATGCACAAGCTCGATTTCAAATCGTTGAAGCAGAAGAAATCGGCGCCGAGAACCTCATAGAGGATTCAATGCAGGCGTTAATTTCCATTATCGGATTTCGGCCCACTGATTTAAGTGTTTTAAGAGAAGATTCTCCTCTTGTCCCACCACAACCTAACAATGTGTCTACCTGGGTTGAAAACGCAAACTCCAACAATCCGGTTTTGCATAGCGAAAAATTGGCGTATGAAATTTCGAATCAAGAAATTGAAAAACAACGC
>Ga0213861_10001157_pt1 | contig 23395 bp, 18 predicted proteins | sample PICome_4_FD_160110 | JGI IMG/M metagenome (GOLD analysis project Ga0213861, IMG submission 160110) | Coastal seawater microbial communities near Pivers Island, North Carolina, United States - PICO131 | ecosystem: Environmental > Aquatic > Marine > Coastal | place: USA: North Carolina... | reverse complement strand
CTTCGTCTATGAGATTCCCGTCAGCGGGCTCTCTCGGAACTTAGACCCTATTTTATTAGCGTCCGCATCCGTTAGTGTAGGGCCATGCCTGGCACACCCGTATTACCCGGCCTCCTGGCCGGAAACAGTCCCTGGCCAAAGTGTCGCGTCAGCTTCATGAGCCCTCATCATTAACGACCCCGTACCTCCTTAACCAACTGCGGCCGGGAGGCCGCCCTATACTTCATCGTAGGCTGGAGCCTACGACGATTAGCGCGTTGAACAAGTTCCATATTGTCGCAGGCTCCAGCTTACGATACCATTTTCCACCAATTCCGTACCTTAGCCACCAAATCGTACCTGCTATGCGGCAAAAGCTGGAAACCGAACAGAAAGCACTCGAGATCAACCTGAATGTGGGCGTCTACGGCACCTTTGCCGAGATCGGCGCGGGCCAGGAAGTAGCCCGCTATTTCTTCCAGGTGGGGGCGGCGGCGGGCACCATCGCCAAGACGATGTCTGCCTACGACAAAATCTATTCCGACCACATCTACGGCACCGAGCCCACGGGGCGATACGTCTGCGAGTCGCGCCTTTACCGCATGCTCGACCACGAGTACGACCTCATCAGCTCGCGGCTGAGCCACGAGCGGCCCGGCACCAATTTTTTTGTCTTTGCCGATACCATCGCCGCCGTCAATTACCAGCGCACCATCAAGGGCGACGGCTGGCTGGGCATCCGCTTCCAGCTGCATCCGGACCAGGAACCCAACGAGATGATCATCCACGTGCGGATGCTCGACCACGACAACCAGCTCCAGCAACAGGCCATCGGCGTGCTGGGCGTCAACCTCATCTACGCCTGCTATACCTACCACGACCAGCCGCAGGAACTCCTCAAATCCCTTCTGGACGGGCTGACGGGCCGCGTAAAGATCGATATGGTTCGCCTCACCGGCCCCGACTTCGAACACCTCGACAACCGCCTGCTCTGCCTCTGGATGGTCCGGTACGGCCTCACGGAGGTCACCATGTTTGGCCCCGACGGGCGCAGCGTACACGCGTCGGAATTTTTGTACAAAAAGGATGTGCTGGTGGTACGCGGCAGCTACCGCCCGCCCACCCTCGTGAACCTGGATATGATCAAAGTGTCGAACCAGCAGTTTCGCAACGACCCCAAGGTGGACGCCAGCCGAACGTTCCTGCTCACCGAGATCACCCTCGACAACCTCGCGGCCAAGGGCGCAGAAATTGATGAAAAAGATTTCCTCGACCGGACCGAACTGCTCTGTGCCATGGGGCAGACGGTGGTAGTGTCTGACTGTGAAGAGCACCAAAAACTGGTGAGCTATCTCGACGACTACAAGGTCAGGCAACTGGGTCTGGTGCTGGGCGTGCGCCCCCTGCTGGACATGCTCACCAACAAATATTACCAAAACATGGAAACCCGCCTGCTGGCGGCTTTCGGGGAGTTGTTTGCCCGCAATGTCCGCATCTACGTGTACCCCTACATGCAGGAAGGCAGCGCCGAACTGATGACCGCCGAAAACCTGCCCGTTCCCGAAGGGCTGAAATTCCTGTACCGCCACCTGCTCGACAACCAGCAGATTGTGGATGTCGTGGGCTTCAAGCCCGATATCCTGCACATCTTCTCCAAGGACATCCTGGCCCTGGTGCGGGAAGGGTATTCCGGCTGGGAAAGCATGGTGCCGCCAAAAATTGCGGCCCTCATCAAGGAAAAGTGCCTCTTTGGCTACCCGACCGAAACCCTGGAATTTGAGTACTGACCCCGCTGGCTAAGGGCCGCCCCGGTAGCGGCTGGAGATCGGAAAACGGCCATTAAAGAGCTCCCCTTTTTTAAGCTTACCCGGAGTAAAACCAATGGTCAATCCTTAATTTTGCGGTCAGCCGGTATAGCGATACGCTAAAGTGGCTACTGCTCGTTATTTATTGCTGTTTAAGTTGCTACCTTATGAACCACTACGACGTTTACCCGCTTTTCGACCTGGAGCCCGTGCGGGGCCAGGGCTGCTACGTATACGACGAGGCGGGCCGCGCCTACCTCGATTTTTACGGTGGGCACGCCGTCATTTCCATCGGACACAGCCACCCCCACTACGTGCGCATGGTGCAGGAGCAGGTGGCCCGCCTGGGTTTCTACTCCAACTCGGTACAAAACCCTTTGCAGCAGCAACTGGCCGACAAACTGGGCGAGCTCTCGGGCTGCGACGATTACCAGCTGTTCCTCTGCAGCAGCGGGGCCGAAGCCAACGAAAACGCCATCAAACTGGCGAGCTTTGCGACGGGCCGCCAGCGCATGATCGTCTTTAGCCATTCTTTCCACGGCCGCACCTCGGCGGCGGTCAACATCACGGACAACAACAGCATCAAAGCGCCCATCAATACCACTTTTCCGGTCACTTTTCTGCCGCTCAACGACCTCGCCGCCGTGCAGCGGGAACTCGCCAGGGGCGACGTAGCGGCCGTCATGGTAGAAGGGATCCAGGGCGTAGGCGGTATTTTTGTACCCACCCCAGCTTTCCTCGAAGGGGTAGCTGCCGCCTGCCAGGCGACCGGCGCCTGCCTGATCCTGGACGAAGTGCAGTCGGGCTACGGGCGCAGTGGCCACTTTTTTGCTTTCCAGACGGCCAATATCCAACCCGACATCATCAGTATGGCCAAGGGCATGGGCAACGGCTTCCCCATCGGGGGTATCCTCATCCATCCGCGCTTCCAGCCCCGCTACGGGCAACTGGGTACCACCTTTGGCGGCAATCACCTGGCCTGCGCGGCCGGGATCGCCGTGCTGGATGTCATCAAAGCAGAAAACCTCCTTCAAAATGCCCGCGCAATGGGCGATTACCTGAACACCCGGCTGGCGGCGCTGCCCGGTGTCGTCGAAGTTCGGGGCCTCGGCCTCATGCTGGGCGTTCAGCTGAACCAGGACGCCGGCCCGGTGCGCAAGCAATTGCTCTTCGACAAAGGCATCTTCACGGGTTCGGCGGCGGAGCCACGTACGGTCCGCCTCTTGCCGCCCCTCAACATGACCCAAACAGAAGCCGACCTGCTCCTCCGTGGCCTGGCCGACGTGTTGGCCCCTACGGCAGCAGCGCCTCAGGCCAGCTCGCCGTCGTCGGCAAAGCTGTAGTATCCTTTTTCGGTGATGATGAGGTGATCGAGCAGCGGCAGATCGAGCTGCTTGCCAGCGGCGGTCAGTTTGCTGGTGAGGTCGCGGTCGGCCTGGCTCGGCTGCAGGTTGGTACTGGGGTGGTTGTGCGCCAGGATGATGGACGACGCCTTCAGTTCCAGCGCGCGCCCGAAGACCAGCTTGGCGTCTACGACGGTGCCCGACCGGCCGCCCGAGCTGATCTTCACCCGCTGCATGATGTAGTTGGCGCGGTTGAGGCAGAGCATCCAGCATTCTTCGTGTTCGAGTTCGGCCAGGATGGGGGACAGGTTTTGGTAGGCATCGTTGCTGCTGCGCACCTGGGGCCGCTCCCGCAGGGGCGTGAGTTGGCGGCGGCGGCCCAGCTCCAGGGCAGCCAGAATCGTGACGGCTTTGGCTTCGCCGACGCCGTGAAAAGCCATCAGATCAGCTCTGTTCTGCTTGCCCAGTTCCTGCAGGTCATTGCTCACCGTTTGCAGGATACGCTGGGCCAGCGCCACCGCGCTCTCGCTGCGGGAGCCCGAGCCGAGCAGGATGGCCAGCAGTTCGGCGTCACTCAGGTTTTGCCGGCCTTTCAGGATCAGTTTTTCGCGTGGACGGTCTTCTTCAGCCCAGGCCGTGATGGCCAGGGTGGGTGCCGCGTAGGGCAGTTGGGGTACCAGTACAGACATGGCGTTGGTGTTTTACGAATGTAGCGCGCGCAGTGGCCGGGCCGCCGGTAGCGCAGAAAAAAAGCCGGGAAAACAAGGTCGTTGGTGGGGTGCTGGCGAAGGCCAGCGGCTAACCTTGTCATTGTTGTATTGGCGCACGGGAGGCGGTGGTTTTACCGACAACCCCAAACGCGACTCATCAGGCGTTGCTGTAGCTGGCGACAGCAACGCTGCCCCTACCTGACCTCCGCAAGATAGCGCATTTTTTGTTTTGTTAAAAATAAAATCAAACTTAAATTTGTTTTAAAACTTTTAACACCCAGTTTGCCTATCTTCGCTTTTGATGACAACATTTGGTTTCCAACGTGGCGAGCGGCTCAAAAGCCGCAAAGAAATTGAGCGGCTCTTCGCGGGGGGCAGCCAGTCGGTGGCGCAGTATCCCCTGCGGCTGGTCTGGCGCCCGGTGGAGGAACGGCGCAGCGAATTTCCGGTGCAAATGACGGTAACCGTCCCGAAGAAGCGCTTCAAGCACGCCGTCAGCCGCAACCGCATCAAGCGGCTGCTGCGCGAAGCCTACCGCCTGCACAAGCCGCGCCTCTACGCCAGCCTGCCCCCCGACGGGGAGCAACTGGCCTGGATGATTATGTTCGTCGGCAAGGATATCCCCGAATTCAAAGAAACCGACAAGGCCATGCGCAAGCTCGTGGATAAATTCTTGCGACAACTTCCGCCTCCCACAACCAACGGCTAGCGAAACGCCAGGGTCTTTTCGAAAATAAAACCTCCGTCCTATGCGACTCATCCTACTGTGCTACCTCCTCTTCACCATCCTTCCCGCCCGGGCCCAGCGGGTGTTGCTCATCGAAAAATCCGGCAGCGCCCGCACCACCAAGCTTTATACCGGCAGCTACATCCAGTACCGCCTGGCCGATGACAAACAGTGGTTCGGCGACCGCATCTACGACCTCCGCGACGATACCCAGGCCCTGGTCTTCGCCGACCGCTACGTCAACCTCGCCGACATCAGCATGCTCCGCCAGGGCAAACCCTGGGCCCGCAACTTTGGCGCCATGCTCATCACCTTCGGGGTGGCCTGGTCCGGGTTTGCCGCGATCGGGACGGCTACCGATGGCGACCCCACCACCGGCTACCGCCGCAGCGATGCCCTTGTCACGGCTATTTCTGCTGGTACGGGCCTGCTGCTGCCTGCTTTATTTGGTACCCGCCGCATGCGCCTGGGAGAAGGCAAGAACTTGCGCCTCCGAATAGTGGATATTAGTTTTTAGCACCCTATCTTTAGCCCGTACCAAAAACAACCTCATGACGCTTCGGGACTTTTTTGACGCGGCTTCGGCCCAACCGGTTTACATCGTGTTCTTCTTCCTGATGATCCCCTTCACCGCCTTGTTCACCGGCTGGCTGGCCAAAGGCGAAGGCGAAGACAGCCCCTGGAAGTACCTCTACAGCGCCCTGCTCTACCTGGTGTGCGTGCCGGGCATCTTTGCCATCAGCCTGGGCATCTACCTCTTTCTCTTCGAACGGCGCAGCATTTTCGATATGAAGATCCTGATGGAAGTCCTGCCGGTGCTCAGTATGATCGCAACAATGGTCATTGTGCGCAAGAACGTCGACGTGAATCAGGTGCCGGGTTTCGATAAGCTTTCCGGGTTGGTCATGATGATCTCGGCGGCGCTGGCCATCATGTGGTTCATCGATCGCACCCACATCATTATCTTCAGTTCCATGCCCATCATGTACCTGCTGCTGATATTTATTGTCCTGATGGTAGTGATCCGCTTTGGCTGGTCCAGGCTGGTAAAATCCTGATTGTTATGAGCCCTGCACAAGAGAAAAAAAATGCCGCCCTGCGCGCCGTCAATTATGTCCATTCGGGCATGACCCTCGGCCTGGGCACCGGCAGCACCGCTTTTTTTGCCATCGAAGCCATCGGTGAAAGCTACCGGGCGGGTACCCTGCGCGACATCCGCACCGTGCCCACTTCCGAAACGACCGCCCAACAAGCCCGCCGGTACAACCTGCCCCTCGTCAAACTCGAAGACGTGGACCAGATTGACCTCACCATCGACGGGGCCGACGAGTTCGACCCGCAGCTCCGCCTCATCAAGGGCGGTGGCGGGGCGCTGTTTCGCGAAAAACTGGTGGCCTTCGCCTCCCGGCGGGTGGTCATCATTTCCGATGCTTCCAAGCAGGTGGTCCAACTGGGAGCCTACCCGCTGCCCGTCGAGGTCTTACCTGGCGCCCTCAACCTGGTGTTGCGCACCCTCAACGAACGCGGCTACCAACCCCAGCTCCGCCTCACTGACCGGCAAACCACCTTCGTCACCGATAACCACAACTACCTGCTCGACCTCCACCTCGGGGCCATCCCCGACCCCGAAAAACTCGACGCAGAGCTCCACCTTATCCCCGGCCTCCTCGAAACAGGCCTCTTTCTGGGGCTCGCCCACCAGGTGATCATGGGCCAGGGCGAGGGCGTGGTTGTTTGGGAAAGGTGATGACCGGGTAGCAAAGCGACGATTAACAAAGTTAATGGCCGGGGTGACCAGATGCCAAAAAAATCTGCTATCTTGGCGGGTAAGCGTGGTGAAACCACTCGCGCTTAACTCCGAGAAGGCAACAGCGCCTTCACCCCTCAGCAACGAAAAATCGCCCCCCGATGAAAGTAAAATTCTGCGGCGCCGACCGCGAAGTGACCGGCAGCGCCCACCTCCTCACCCTGGAAGATGGCTTCACCATCCTCCTCGACTGTGGCTTGTACCAGGGCAACTCCCAGGACATGAAGGAGTTCAACGAATCTTTCCCCCATTTTGATCCGGCTACCCTCGACTGCCTCGTACTTTCCCACGCCCACATCGACCATACCGGCCGCGTACCCATGCTCGTCAAGCACGGCTTCCAGGGCCCCATCTATGCTACCCACGCTACCCGTAGCCTTTGTAGCATCATGCTCCTGGACAGCGCCATGATCCAGGAACGCGACGCCGAGTACTACAACAAACGCCACCCCGACAACAAACGGGAACCCCTCTATAAGAGTGCCGACGTGCACGAAACCATGAAACTGTTCGTCGGGTGCCCCTACGACAAGTGGATTCCCCTGCGCGACAACGTCGAGATCCAGTACCGCGACGCCGGCCATATTCTGGGTAGCGCCAGCGTCACGCTGCGCATCCACGAAAGCCAGCGAACCATCAATTTTGGCTTCACCGGCGACATCGGCCGCCCCGACCGGCCCATCCTCCGCGATCCGCAGAAGATGCCCGCCGTGGATTACCTCATCTGCGAGTCGACCTACGGCGACCGCCTCCACGAGGAAAAGCCCCAGGAGATGGAACGCTTCCTGCGCATCATCCGCGAAGCCTGCGTCGAGCGCAAGGGCAAGCTCCTCATTCCGGCCTTCAGCGTGGGCCGCACCCAGGAGATCGTCTACCTCCTGGACCAGGCCGAACACGCCGGTGAATTACCCAAAATCCCCATCTTCGTGGATAGCCCCCTGGCCGTCAACGCCACCACCATCTTCGGCGCCCACCCCGAATGCTACGATGCCCAGCTGGAGCAGTACCTCCTCGTCGACGATAACCCTTTTGGGTTCAACAACCTCCAGTACATTAAAAAAGTAGAGGGCTCCAAGGCCATCAACAGCATCAAAGGCCCCTGCATCATCATCAGCGCTTCGGGCATGATGAACGCCGGCCGCTCCAAACACCACCTCTTCAACACCATCGACACCCCCCGCAATACCCTCCTGCTGGTAGGTTACGCCTCGCCGGAAACCCCGGCCGGCAAAATCCGCGAGGGAGCCACGGGCCTGCGCCTCTTCGGCGAATACAAGCAGGTGCTCGCCCACGTCGAGATCATGGATTCCTTCAGCGCCCACGCCGACCGCAACGAAATTGCCGACTTCCTTCAGGGCCAGCAGCAACACGTCAAAAAACTCTTCCTCGTACACGGTACCATTGAGCGCCAGGAAAGCCTCGCCGGACTGCTCACCGAAAAAGGCTTCCGCGATATCGTGATCCCCGAACTGGGACAGGAGGTGGAGCTTTAGGGAGGGGGTAAGGGAGTAAAGGTTGGGTAGGTGTAAAAGCGGCCGAAGGCGGAGGCTATCGAAATCGGAAGTGGGAAATCGGAGGTCGGAAATGGCCCACGCTGAAGACGTGGCAGGCGCGTGTAAAAGTCTAAAGGTTAGGGCGGAGCGGTTATTGGACAGTCTCTCGTCTCTCTCTCCTGCGCCGCTAGCGCCCAAATGAATACAGCCATAGCAATCAAGGGACGGCCCAAAATCTTACATCTTAAATCGTACATCGTACATCTTAAATAATTTAAGCCGGGTGTTCCTCACTTTTTGCCCGAGCCCCAGCTGGGTCGTATGCTACTTCACCTCCTCAAAACGAGCAAGCTTTTAATCTGGAATTGCTTGTGCGCCACACCATCTCTAGGAAGAGTAGTATTATAAACACTTGAGTAGGTATCCATAACGCTGAGGTCTTGAAAAATGACCGCAGCGCGGTCAAATTACGTGAGTACTAAGATTAACCGATGTTTTCCGGCCGCGGAGAGGTCTTTTCACTTCTCACTAAGGACCTATATGCCAAGTATTCAGCGTGGGCTGCGCGTGTCCAACCTTCCTTTTACACCCACCCTAAGTTTACACGTGTCCAACCTTCCTTTTCCCTTCTCCTCCCCCAGCGTCGAGAAAAATGCCCTGTCCGAAAACAAAATGATAGTATTGATTGTATTTATAATAGTAATACTATTAAAATTAATTAAACTTCTTGCTTATGAAAAATCTATTGTGCGGCATCCTATTGTTACTGACGGCCCACTTAGTGGCCCAATCGCAGCTGATTGTCCCGTCAGTGGTTTTAGCTGCCCACCAGACCAAATACCCCAATCAGGAAGCGCCATTTTGGGAATTACGGGAAGGCGCACTGGTAGCCATGTTCCAGACCGAAGGGCTCCTCCTCAAATCCTTCTACGAGCCCAATGGGGAGTGGCGTGAGTCTCGAATTCGCGAACCTCTGGCCGAATTACCAGCGGAAGTCCAGGCTTATGTGGCCGAAAATTTTGCCAACGCCAACATCACCTACGCCGGGCGCGTAGAAAAAAACAACCAAACCCTTTATCGCATCGAATCGGAATTGCCGAATGGCGTGGTGGTCAAACTGCTGAACGAAAAAGGGGAGTTGATCCAGGAAGAACGCATCAAATTTTCACTCCACGGGGCGGAAGAGGTTGCTCCTTTGTTGCCCTTTACGCCGGAAAAACACCAACCAAACTAAAACCATTCATCCTTTTTTACTTCCGCTCCACCACCCGGAATGGCAACTGGACGACACCAGGCCTTTTCGCATCTTAACCCCCTCAACACTAACCAAGTAACACCACCCACCAAGCTCCCCCTGGGGTGCGGCAAAACCTGGCCGCATCCCACCGCGCGTCGCGAGCACCCAAATGAATAGAGGCGTGGCGATCAGGGGACGGCCCAAAATCTTACATCTTACATCTTACATTATTTAAGCCTGGTGCCATCGCTCTTGTCCCGCCCCCCGGCGGAGTCGCATCCTACCGGTTCAGCCTCAGGTATGGCGCTGGGTGCGATAGGCGGCCTTTAACTTTTACCGCCCACACGGGTTCTCATTAGGTAAAGTATCAAAAGCCCCTTATGCTCCACCTCCACCCCACCATCCGCTGGGAAGGTGCCCAAAGCGCCTCCCTGCCCGACGACCCCATCACGCCCGAAGCACCCCTGGCCATCCGGCTCCTGACGGGTACGCGCACGGCGCGCCAAAGCCAGGAGTTGGCCGTCACGATGCGCACGCCGGGTGCCGACGAAGACCTCGTGCGGGGTTACCTTTTTGCCGAAGGCATCATCCACAAAAATGCCGACATCCTTCAGATTCGCTGCCCCTCGGCTGCTCAGGTGGAGGTCGTTCTGGCGCCGGAGGTCGTTTTCACGGCCGCGCAGCACGCGCGTTACGGCGTCACCAGCTCCAGCTGTGGCCTCTGCGGCAAGAGCACCCTCGAGCAGATCGACCACCTGAGCTGCTACTACCCCGTGCCGAATCATCCCGTCGTGGCAGCCAGTACCCTCTATCAATTACCCGCAAAATTGCAACAGCAACAGTCGCTCTTCAGCCAGACGGGGGGCATCCACGCCGCCGCCTTGTTCTCGGCCAGCGGCGACCTGCTCCTCATCCGCGAAGACGTGGGGCGGCACAATGCGCTCGACAAATTGGTGGGGGCGGCGCTCCTGCAAGGCACCTTGCCCTGGCGCGAATGCATCCTGCTGGTGAGTGGGCGACTCAGCTACGAACTCGTCCAGAAAGCAGCCATGGCGGGTACGCCCTTGCTGGCGGCCATCGGCGCACCGTCCAGCCTGGCCATCGAACTGGCCGAACAGTCGGGCCTCACCCTGGTGGGGTTCCTGCGCAGCAACCGGCTCAATTGTTATACTTTTCCGGCGCGAATCAGGTGAAGGGAATTTCGTAGAGGTAAATCTGTGATTTTTATTGGGGCGCTCCCCGCGGCACGGGCAGTGGGCTGGCCGGGGCGGGCTACTGGTACCGTGCCGGGGTCAGGCTGTGCGCAGCTCCCTGCGGTCGGCCCGACGCGGGCGCTCCCCTGCGGGTAGCCTGCTCCCATCCTTAGCGCGGGGAACCTGCCCCACGGCCTACCGCCGCTCCTGCTTCAGGTATTCCGGCAACAGGTGCAGGGCAGCCAACTCCTTGTAGGCTTGCCGGGCTTCCTGGGCGGGCGTGCCGAAATAGGTCTTGCCGGCTTCCATATCCTTGCGCACCCCGCTTCTGGCCAGGGCCACGGCCCGGTCGCCGATGGTGAGGTTCTGCGCCACGCCCACCTGCCCGTAGAGCACCACTTCGTCACCGATGGTGCAATTGCCGGCAATGCCCACCTGGGCCGCCAGCAGGCAGTTTTTGCCCAACTTAGTATCGTGGCCGATCTGGATCTGGCAGTCGAGCTTGGAGCCCGCGCCGATGACCGTGTCACTGGACACCCCCTTGTTGATGGTGCAGTTGGCGCCAATGTCTACGCGGTCTTCAATGACCACCCGCCCGCCGGAACGCCACTTCTGAAAGCCCGCCGCGGTCTTTTTGTAGTAAAAAGCATCGGTACCAATGACGGTACCCGCCTGGATGATTACCTCGTCACCGACCACCGTATGATCGCCGAGGTACACATTGGCCTGGATGTGGCAGTTGGCCCCGATCTGTACGTGGTGCCCAATGACGGCGCCCGGTTCAATGATCGTGCCGGAGCCAATGACCGCCGTCGCACTTATTGACCCCGTCAGCGGCTGCAGTGGGCGGTAGCGCCACACCAGGTTGTTGTAGGCCGTAAACGGATCGGCTACGACCAGCAGCGCCTTGCCCGCAGGCACCGCCGTCTCCTTGTTGATCAGGATGATGGTCGCCGCCGATTTCAGGGCTTTGTCGTAGTATTTCTCCACGTCCACGAAGGTGATGTCGCCCGCGCCGACGTGGTGGATCTCGTTGATCCCCGTAGCCTGCAGCCCGGTATCGCCCAACAAACGGGCGTCGAGCTGCTGGGCCAGTTCACCAACCGGAATAGCTAATGGAAATTTCATGATTTACTTTTTTAGAGACGGAAAAAAATAAACCTAGCAACTTTCGATTTTTTAAAATTTCCTAAAGAACTGACTGAAGGAAAGTTGTGTGGAAATTTTCAAAAAATCTCCAGAGAAAGTTGCTCGATTTATTTCCGTCAAAATACTTAGGCAAGGGTACGGTACTTATTCTTCCTGGGGCTTATCAATCGCCACCGTTCCTTCGACCTGCTGGATCCGGGCGTCGGTAAAATTCTGGTTGGCCCGGAAGCCGTGGCCGTAGATGATCTCGCGGGCGGTCGTAATGCGGGCAAACTTCTGGGTATACACCTGCTCGTCCCGCTCGTTCCAGATCAGCTCTTCGGTTTCCAGCTTCTGGCCATCGGTACTTTCCCACACCACACTATCGCGGGCGATGATCTCGCCCAGGCGCTCGTAGCGGATGGCGTAATGCGCCACCAGGGTACTGCTGATCTCCTGCTGGGGATTAAAAAATTCCACCAGCACCCCGTCGACAAACTCCTGGAAGGGTTCGGACCGGTCCAGGTTGTTCAGCATCGTGGGGCCGGTGATGCGCACCTTCACCTGCGCCGAGTCGCTGTAAAGGATTTCTACTTCCTTAACCGTTTCCACCTTCACGTTCAGGCGGTCGCGCAGGGCGTCAATGTCGGCCTGGTCGTTCTCGCACGCCGATAGCCCGATCACCACCAGACTACACCACCAAAAAGTTCGCACCATAATGCTCATTTTAAAATAAAGAACCTTCTCTGACATTTTTTGTGGTAAAAAACCTATTTCACCTCCAGGTAAGGCTCCCCGCTCAGGATACCCCGGCTGATAACGATCTGCTGCACCTCCGAGGTCCCCTCATAAATCTGGGTGATCTTGGCATCGCGCATGAGCCGCTCCACGTGGTATTCTTTCACGAAGCCGTAGCCGCCGTGGATCTGTACGGCTTCTACCGTGTGTTTCATGGCCACCTCCGAAGCGTACAACTTCGCCATGGCGCTGGCCTGGGAGTAGTCCATGTTCTGGTCCTTGAGCCAGGCTGCGCGGTAAACCATCAGCTTGGCAGCTTCGATGTCGGTAGCCATCTGCGCCAGTTTGAAGGCAATGGCCTGGTGCTTGCTGATGGGCTTACCGAAAGCCTCCCGCTGCTGGGCGTAGGCCAGGGCCAGTTCGTAGGCACCGCCCGCAATACCCAGGGCCTGGGCCGCAATACCGATACGACCGCCGGAAAGCGTTTTCATGGCAAAGGTGAAACCAAAACCATCATCGCCGATCCGGTTCTCTTTGGGCACCTTCACGTCGTTGTACATAATCGAGTGGGTGTCGGAGGAACGGATGCCCAGCTTGTCTTCTTTGGCGCCGACAACGACGCCATCCGAACTGGCTTCAACGATGAACGCATTGATGCCGTGGTGCTTTTTTTCCGGATTGGTTTGGGCGATCACCAGGTGCACGCTGGAGGATCCACCATTGGTGATCCAGTTTTTGGTGCCATTGAGCAGGTAGTGGTCGGCCATTTCCTCGGCTGTTGTGCGCTGGCTGGTGGCATCGCTGCCAGCTTCGGGCTCGCTCAGGCAGAAGGAGCCGATCCATTCTCCGCTGGCCAGTTTCGGCAGGTATTTTTCTTTTTGGGCGGTGGTGCCAAAGGTGTCGATACCCCAGCAGACCAAAGAGTTGTTGACCGACATGATCACCGAGGCTGAATTGTCAACTTTCGACAGTTCTTCCATCGCCAGCACGTAGCTGAGGGTGTCCATCCCGCCGCCACCGTATTCGGGGTCGACCATCATCCCCAGGAAGCCCAGTTCGCCCATCCGGCGGACCTGCTCGGTGGGAAAGGTCATGTGGGTATCCCGTTCAATGACCCCGGGCTTGAGTTCTTTCTGGGCAAACTCCCGTGCCGCTTCCTGTACGGCTAAATGTTCCTCTGACAATCGAAAAAACATAGTTTTGTTTTTATTTTAGTTGTGGGCAAAATTAGTATCCGTCAAATGACTAAGTCTATTCCCCTTGCAGGCTTTCCAGGCGCGCTTCGATGGCCCGTAGCCGTTCGCGCTTTTCTACCATCAGGGGAGCGGTGGCTCTTTCTGAACAGTCTAAAATGGCACAACGTTCACAGGTTTTATTCACTTCCCGCAATTGAATAGCGGGATCGTCGAGCCATTTGATCTGTTTCTTCACATCTTCGTTGATCAGCAGCCCCAGGGTAACGCTCACGTTTTTACCAGCGCCGCGGTCGGTGCTGGGGCGGGCGCTGTCGTCGGCCAGGCTGGGGCGGGCCAGGGTAAGGCACAGGTATTCTTCTTCGGTATCTGCGAAGCGCGAGCGCTGGGCCCTGACAATGGTACTGACAAATTTCCCTTCCCGCTGCATCGCATCCAGGTTCTGCAGGAGAGACAAGCTCACCCAACGCCGGCAGTAGTGCTCCAGGATACCATTGCTGTGGGGTGGGTGCCGCTTGCTGAGGTGCAGTTCGCGGTCGATCTCAAAGTGATTCCGTTCCGGGTCATGCAGAAACCGCAGGAAAAAAAGCTTGGGCATATTGAAAAAACGGGGAATCACGTTGGTCAGTCGGTGGTAAAACATTTCCGGGCTGGCATCATAGCACTGCATGATCGCCAGGAAGGCTTCACCATCCCAGCGGTCGGCCTGAAAAAAGCGCGTCATGTCTTCGTTGAACGACTGGAGCGGCAGGTGCAACGCCACGGAAAAATAGGTTGCAAAGGCGTGGTTGAGGACTTCTTCAAATGCCTTGCCCCGCAGAATGCTCGACGTATAGGAGCGCTCCTTCAAATCGAGGCACTTGAAACCAATTTCCTTACCCAACTGAAAGGACAGCTGCCGGGAAGTGAGCTTGCTGTTGAGCAACAGCTGCCGCGTCTTGGGTAGAAACACCGACCGCAGGCCCTGCATCTCGGGGTAGGCATCGAGGCCGCCGGGGACCACTTCAAAATCGTAGTCGTTGGTCAGTATCGTCGCCAGCACCTGGCCCGCCAGCGGCCGCTGGGCCGGCAGGTTGTGGGCCGCGCTGAAGCGATCTACCGCCTCCTCAATATGTTCAAAATAGTTGTTGTTCAACTCCAGGTAAGCCCGCAGAGCGGCAAAGAAAAAATTCTCCTCCCGCAGGGCGTAAGACCGCGACAACTCCAGTAGCGTGGAAATAAAAGCGCCCACCCTTAAGGGCGCGTTGGCGATGATCTCTGCTACCTTGCCCAACTCAATCCCAAAGAGGTCAAGCGGCAGTTCATTCAAAAAATTTGATTGCAGCAACTCCGTCACGGGAGCCAGGTGCGGGCCCATCTCGTAACTCAGCAGATCCTGCTCCCCGGTCTCCAGAATCCTGGCCAGCACCGCTACCTTGTCCCCCTTGGGAAACTTCTTGCCCTTTTCAATTTCGTTGAGGTAAGACACCGACATGCCCGTAGCTTTTGCCAGGTCAGCAAAGCTGAGGCTTTTCTTCAAGCGCAACTGCTTGACCTTCAAGCCAAAAATTATTCGCTGATTGAGTGTCTTGCCATTCATAATCCGCAAATTTACGGGCTTTTTAGCGAATTTTCGCTAGGGCGCCGTGTTTATGTTTCAACAATCTTCCCAGCCTGGTCCTCAGAAAACCCGTGCTCAGCGCTCCTCCGGCCAACAGCAGGCAGGATTTATTTAATAAGCGCTGCATATTGACTAAATTGCGCTTTATTTTCCCCTTGAAACCAGTGACATGCGCCCCAATTACGCCCAACGAACCGAACAATTCAGCACCCTGGCCACCACGCTTCAACGCCGCTACGAACGCCTCGGCGGGGTGCGGTTGTTGTCTTTTCTGGCCCTGGCAGCCCTCGTCATTCTGGCCTGGCGCGAAACGCCCTGGTGGTCGGGCCTGCTCACCACCGGGCTCGGTATTTTTGCCTTCGCCCAGCTCATCCGCTGGCACGGCCGCATTCAGGCAGCCGCCCTCCACCACCAGCGGCTGGCCCAACTCAATGCCGTCGAAGTGCAGGCCACAGCCGCCGACTACAGCGCCCTGCCCACGGGCAGTGCATTCACCAACCCCCTGCACCCCTACAGCTACGACCTCGATATTTTCGGGCCCTATTCCCTCTTCCAGATGATCAATCGGGGGCAAACCTCGCTGGGGCAGCAACGCCTGGCAGCCTGGCTGGAAGCCCCCAGCGCCACGGAGGCCGTCCTGCCCCGCCAGGTAGCGGCCCGGGAGTTGGCCACCCGCCTCGATTGGCAGCACGAACTCCGCGCCCTCGGCGCCGCCCTCCACGAAGAACCCGGCCAAATACCCCGCCTGGAAGGCTGGCTGCAACAAGACCCCCTGGTGCTGAACCGCCCCCTGCGCCGCGCCGCGCTCTGGCTAGCCCCCCTGCTTTTTGTGGTGGCCATGGCTTTGTGGGCAGCGGTCCTCCCCTGGTACCTGGCGTTCCTGCTGCTGGTGCCGACCGGATTATGGCTGCGCAACTGCCGCGACGAGGTGCAGGAACTGCACACCCAAACCAGCAAGGCGGCGGATACCCTGCGGGCCTACGCCCAACTGATGGCCCACATCGAGCAGACGACCTTCCAGAGCCCCTTGCTACAGCAGCTCCAGGCATCATTTACCGACGGGCTGGTTCCGGCATCCCGCGCCATCCGCCGGCTGGCTTACCGGGTGAGCCAACTGGATGTTCGCTACAACCCTTTTGTTTTCCTGTTGGAGGTTTCGGTCGTCTGGGACCTGCAGCAAGCCTATCGCCTCGACCTGTGGAAACGGGCGCACCACCACCAGCTGCCCACCTGGTTTGCGGCGCTGGGCGAACTGGAGGCGCTCGTGAGCCTCGGCAATTTGCACCTCAATGAGCCCACCTGGGTTTTCCCGACTATCCAGCCGGAACGCCACCTGGTGGCGACTGCCCTCGGGCACCCCCTGCTTGCGGCAGCCAAACGCGTGACCAACGCTATTGACCTCCCTACCGACGGACACATGCACCTGGTCACGGGCTCCAATATGGCGGGCAAGAGTACCTGGCTGCGTACCGTGGGCACCAACATCGTGCTGGCGCTGGCCGGCGCACCGGTTTGCGCTACCCGCTTGCAACTCCCCCAGCTGCAGGTCTACACCAGCATGCGCACCCAGGACGCCCTCCACGAGAGCACCTCCAGCTTTTACGCCGAACTCAAACGCCTCAAGTTTATTATCGAAGCCGTCGAAGACCCCGCCAAAACCGGTGGACGACCCGTCTTTTTTCTGCTCGACGAAATCCTCAAAGGCACCAATTCCCGTGACCGACACGCCGGCTCCAAAGCCCTCATCCGCCAGCTCATCGCCAGCCGCGGCGCCGGCATCATCGCCACCCACGACCTCGAACTCGGCGAACTGGCGGCCGAAGCCAACGGCCAGATCGAAAACTGGGCCATCGAAGTGGCTATCCGCGACGGACAACTCTTCTTCGATTACCAACTCAAACCCGGCGTCAGCCAGAGCTTCAACGCTACGCTGCTCATGCAGCAGATGGGGATAAAGGTGTAAAAGGGAGGTTGGAAAGGGAGAAAAAGGAGGTTGGAAAGGTAGAAAGGTTGGATAGGTGGAAAAGGGAGGTTGGAAAGGTGGAAAGGTGGAAAAGTGTAAAAGGGGCCGAAGTGGAAGGTTATTGAAATCGGAAGTGGGAAGTGGGAGGTCGGAAATGGCCCTGGGTAAAGGTGGAAAAGTGTAAAAGGGGCCGAGGTGGAAGGTTATTGAAATCGGAAGTGGGAAGTGGGAGGTCGGAAATCGGAGTTGGGAAATCGGAAGTGGGAAGTGTGGAACGGCACCTCTCGCACTTCGCTTAATTCAAATAATCACTCGGCGTTTTTCCGAAGCGGTCTTTAAATATCCTGGAGAAGCTGGATGGGTGTTCAAATCCGACTTTATGGGCTACTTCAGCGATAGAGATAGAAGTGCGATTTTCCAGGATCTCCCTGGCCGTTTGTAACTGTACCTCTTTGATGAATTTATTGGGCGAAAGCCCCGTGAGCGTTTTCAGTTTTCGGTTCAGTTGGCGGGGACTCATAAAGGCGGCGGCGGCTAAACTTTCCACATCCAGTACGGTGTCTTCCATTACTTTTACGACCATTGTCTTTAGCTCGTCCAGCCATCCTTTGTCTTCGGCATTGATGGGGGCTGAAGTATCGTTTTCCTCCGGCCTGGGCAGCTCCGCGTGGAATTCCGCAGAAGCTTTCCACTCCTTTCGCTGCTGAAAGTTGAAGAGTAGGTTTTGTACCCGAATCAACAACTCGGAAACCGAGAATGGTTTGGTCAAATAATCATCCACCCCAATGGTTAGGGCAGTCAATCTATCGCGGTCAGCGGCCAGGGCGGTCAGCATCACTACGGGGATGCCATACCATTCCGGATGGGTCTTGATTTCCCTGAGCATCGTCAGGCCATCGACTTCGGGCATCATCACGTCCGATACGATGAGATCGATGGCCGTACCATGTTCTTGCAACAGCAGCAAGCCTTCTGCGCCATTGTTGGCCAAAAAGATGCGTTGATACTTGGGCTTTAACAGTTGGTGAATGAAGTTGCGCATGTCCTGATTGTCTTCTACAATCAGAATCGTAAAATCGCTACCAATGGCATAAATCTCTTCCACTTCTACCAGGTCCGTTAGCTTGGCCTGGGGCAACATTTTTTCTGGCGCCACTACTTTTTTGGGGAGTTCGAAATAAAAATTACTGCCTTCTCCCAACGTACTGTCCGCATAGGCTTTACCGCCCATCAGCTGGGCAAACTCATTGACCAGCGCCAGCCCAATGCCCGTTCCACCGTACAATTGTTGATCCGCTTGTTTGGATTGATAAAACCGCTCGAAAATATACGGTAGGTCTTTCGGGTGAATGCCTTTGCCGTTGTCCGTGATTTTTATCTTAAGCTGGCTGTCCGTTTCGGTAACCCGCAAAACTATTTTCCCGTAGCGGTTGGTGAATTTGATCGCGTTGCCCAGAAAGTTATTCAAGACCTTCTCCATCTTCTTGCGATCCAGGAGCACGTGGAGGTCTTCTTTGACATCCAGCACCAATTCGTATTCCAAACCCTGGCTTTGGAACTGAGGTTCAAAGACAAAAAACAGGTGTTCGAAAAACGAAACAACGGGCGTAGGTTCTTCCTCCAATTCCAACTTGTTGGCTTCCAGTTTCGACAGGTCAAGAATTTCCTCGATCAGTTGCATCAGGCTCTTGCCGTTGCGCTGCATGACGAGCAACTGTTTTTGCATGTCTTCCTTCTCCCATTCCGCTGGACTTTCCAGGATGTAAGACAACGGCCCTAAAATCAGGGTTAGCGGCGTTCGGAGTTCGTGAGAGATATTCGCAAAGAAATTGGACTTTACCTTGTCGAGTTGCTTGAGCTCTTCGGCCTGCAAGCGGATCTCTTCGGTTCGTTCTTGTACGACGACTTCCAGTTCGTCTTGCCGCGCCAGTAGTTTTCGGGTATTTCGTTTGATGACTAGATAGACACCACCAATCAGTGTCAACAAACAAGAAAGGAGAAACCACCCCTGCAAATAGAAAGGTTTGGCAACACGAATGGTGATGGGGTACGGGTATTCCATCCAGCGGTTACTCCCCGATGCCTTTCCTCTGAAGAGCAGCTGGTAATTCCCGTAGGGCAGTCCGCTGATTCTTACCGAAGCTTCTTTTTGGTAGGTCCATTCATCGCGATAGCCTACTATTTTATAGGAGTACTGATTGCCTTTGGCTTTTTTGTAGTCCAATAGCGCGAAACTAAAATCGACTGCTTTATCATCGGGGGTTATCGTCAGGGAGTAATCCGCTAACACCGATCTGGTCATGTTGATGATGCTATCCGTTTGGCGGTCTATGCGATGCACGGCCGTCAGGAGGAAGGGGACATCTTCTGTTTCTTGCTGGAAGTCTTTGGGATGGAATTCAATCATGCCATCTACGGTCCCGAAATAGAGGTTGCCGAACTTGTCCTGATGATGAGAGGTGGTGTTGAACTCATTGTTAGGCAAGCCGTCTTCTTTCAGGTAAAGGGAAACCTGGCGGGTGGTTTTGTTGAGGCAATTCAAGCCATAATTGCTGGGCAGCCACAGGTTCCCAAAGTCATCTTCGTAGACGGCGTAGAGGACATTGTGAGACAGACCGGCATTGCCTTTGGTGAGTTGTTCGCTTTCACCCGTAGCAGGATTCCAGCGCACCAGCCCCTGTCCTTTCGAGGCCAGCCAGAAGATGCCTTCCTGGTCTTCGTACAGGTGGGCGATGTGATTGGCGGGAAGGTAAAAAGGAGGTTTTTGGGTATCGCTGTAGTGCGCCAAAACTTGTTGCTGGTTCAGATCGACCAAATATAGCCCGGAAGAAGTAGCAAGCCAGGTTCCTTTTTCGTTGGTATGAAAAGCATACACGGCGCTTTTTTCCAACTTGGCGTATACGCCGTAATCCCGGAAGGGGAGCAGTTCTTTTTTTTGCGTATCCACCTGAAACAAGCCTTTTCCACCACCTACCCAAATACTGCCATTAGCAGCTTTGTAGGGTTGCCACAGCAAGCCTCTGCCGTAGCTGATGAGCGATTTGGTTGTCAAGTCGTAGCTCATCAATCCAATAAACTCCGTAGCTAACCAGATCTTGCCTTCATCGTATAAAATGCCCAAAAGAGACACCAAATCCTTGTTTTCGAAAGCGGTACTGATGTCTTGCCTCCCCTTAGGTTTTACTTCAAGGTTGATGAGGTCTCCTACGTAAATAGTCCCATCCGGGGTGCTGGTTATTCCTCTTACGGGGATCGGCCGGTTATTGGGTCGGTCCGCCAGGTGTAATTTGAAGTTTCTCCGTTGAAAACTTACTTTAGTAATGGCGTCCACATTTTCGAACCAGATGTTGCCACTTCGGTCAAGATAGGAGGAAAGCGGAACGATCGCATGTTCTCCAAAGTCAATACGTTGTTCCCGCACGAGAGCATCAGGCGTAGTCGTAAAAATTTCCAGGTGGTCTTGGTGAAGGTTATAAAGTTTCCCTCCAAATAGTCTTGACTGAGATTGAGTGTCATTGGGTACGGTCGTACAGCTGTATTTTTCATTCAAGAAAAGTAAAATCCGGACGGTATTTCTATGGTAGCTTTGAAACAGATACTGCATTTTTTGCTCACTCGTGACGAGCACTTCCGCCGCAACGGAATTAAATGCAGCAGGATTCGGTACCAGGAAATCAGCGGCAATTGAACCGGCCGACTTTAGGTGATATACGTTCTGTGTTACATCTAAATAAGGATCTGTCCTCAATGCCATACCCGCCACATAGGTTTCCTCGTCTAACTTGAAGGCTAAAAATCTCGTATTCACATGGATCAGGGAATCCTGATTCGGGAAGGTAAATCCCCTCTCTATTTTATCCTGACGTACTTCATAAAACTGCAATCCAATCCCTTTTTTTTCCATTAGCAGAAAAGTCCCCTGGTAGTTGCCGTACATCTGGGTCTGATTGGGATCAAAAGGACATCGCTCTCCGGTGTATTCCTCAATGCTGAAAAAGCACTCGGTAAAGGGGTCGAAAATGCAAAAGTGAGCATTCTGTGTGCCAAAGTCGCCGCCCATTACCCAGAGGTTTCCTTTTCCATCTTCGGCTATCCGTTGGATGTAATTATGGCAAAGCCCGTTGTCTTCTTTCGTATAACTTTTGATGGTGGTGCCATCGTATCTGTTGAGGCCATAGGAAGTGGCAAACCAGACAATACCCCGGCTGTCCTGGTAAAAATCAGTGATATCCGTACTCGACAACCCGTCCTCCAGGGTAAAATCCTGAAAATAGGGCATATCAGGCTGCGCGGCAGCGAAGGAGGGGGGGAGCAGAAAAAACAGGACGAGAGCTGCGTAAAAGCAGTTGCTCATTTCTTTCATTTAGCGGGGAGGACATTAAAAAAAACAAATATACTAGCTTATGGACGAAAATAGATGCCCAGGTCACTCCGCGCAGGGCAAACACATCAGGTAACAACAGCGCGTACTGCCACGGTGACGCGGTGACAGAGCGGTTTTGCCCGCAAATTTACCGCAACTCGACTTGGAAAGCACCATTTGCGGTGTCTTATCCGAGTAAAAAATCGGTGCCGCTGTGGCAACTTAAGTTGGGGCGTTTCCCCGCCAAAATCACCCATTCCCCGCAAAAATGTCCGATCTCGTATAGAGAATGTCCGATTTCGTCAAATGCGGCTGGCGGATCGCTCATAGATTTGTGCCGTTGAAATATTGGAATACTATTGTAAAACAGCTCAAATGACACCAACACTTAAAACCCTTTCCCTGATCTAAGGGACGATTGATTTAAAAACAAAAAACTCACCCAAACGATGAAAAATTTATTATTAGCCGTATTAGCCCTGGTGCTTTTTGTGGCTTGTGAAAAAGAAGGCGCTCCGGAGCCAGAAGACCAGCATGTCACCGCACTTAAAGTTAAAAACAGCAGTACAGGTGATACTATTGTCCTCAAAAAAAGCGGCAAAGTAGCTGTTTGCCATAACGGAAACCTAATCAATGTCTCCGTCAGTGCCATAGCGGCTCACCAGGCCCATGGTGACGCGGTAGATATAGATGGCGATGGTTTTTTCGACCTCGAAAGCGATTGTGGAACAGCAATCGATTGCAACGACGCGGAGGAAAACAGCAACCCCGATGCCGTTGAAATCCCTTACAATGGCATTGACGACGACTGTAATCCCGCAACCCCGGATGATGAAGGACGCTTGTGTGAAGTATCGGCATGGGGTCCATGGTCGGCGTGTACGGCTGAAACCGCTTGCGCTATTATTGGTACACGTACCAGAACAAGATTCATTATCCATGAAGGGTCTGGTAATTGTCCGGTGTTGATAGAAACCGAACCATGTGTTCCTATACCTGATGGCGCTACTTGCTGTCCGACTGACTTTTTTGTCGGCGAACCAGAGGACGTAGGTGCCGATGACGCCTACCGTGGCTGGTATGACTTATCGGACTGCGGGTCTTGTAATGCCTATTGCCGTTGGATTGGCTTTTCCGGCTCTGGTGGTGACCCAACCGTGAGCACGATATTTTTTGGCTCCTATTGGACGTGCCAGACTGCATTCGTGGATTATACCGAGCCCTATACCGAACCCTTCACCGCGACGCGTTGTACTACCCGGGGTGGATCAAGTGTAGGCGGCCAAGGTGGCAACTAATAAGAACTTGTTGGGCGCAAAAAATTGAAGGAAGGGACTGCCTGAAAGAAGGGACTGCTTGAAATAAATTTCAAGCGACAGGATGCGCTGCCGATGAAAAGGAGAAAGTCGAAAATCCTGTAAAGAGTAGATAAATCATTAGAAACCCAATTTCATTATTATGAAGAATGTATTTTTTTTTAGTCTTGGCCTTTCTTTCCACAACTATGGTAAAAGCCCAGTTAACTTCAGAATTTTTTGAAATCGAAATAAAGGAAGTCGAACAAAGAGATAGGATATGGACTGATGCGGGAAGTGGAGCGAATGCTAATGTAGCTTTTTGGAAGGTAAGTCCTAGACCAGGTTTTTATACTTTGGGGCATTTCACAACCAGCTTTTACGACATTGATAGAAACAAAGGCAATCTACCTCCTGTGACCATTACACTTAAACCTAAGTCGGGATATGAGAGTTTGCTCAAAGAGCCAAGTGGTTATGAAAGAATATGGGATGATGGAGGGTCAGGAGCTAATGCGGACGTATCTATTTGGCGAATGAAGTGTCCTACGGGTTACGTTTCCATTGGAGACCTTGTTACTAATAGAGGAGAACCCAATAGAGATGCTTGCCGATGCATCAAGGAGCAAACTACAAACACTAAAGGTGAAGTCGTAAAGCTTGTGACAAGAGCAAGTTATCTTAACTTTGCTAAGGAAGGTGAGAGTAAGCCTAGTGGTCTGTCAAGCTTAAAGATTCCGGTTGGTTAATGTTATAAAAGCCTATTTTTATATCTGATAAATACAATATTGGATGAACAAGAAATACATCGTTCGTCTTAG
>Ga0213861_10001154_pt1 | contig 23416 bp, 23 predicted proteins | sample PICome_4_FD_160110 | JGI IMG/M metagenome (GOLD analysis project Ga0213861, IMG submission 160110) | Coastal seawater microbial communities near Pivers Island, North Carolina, United States - PICO131 | ecosystem: Environmental > Aquatic > Marine > Coastal | place: USA: North Carolina... | reverse complement strand
GAAGTGACTTAGCAAGCTTACAAACAAAGGCTGAGCTTGATGGTGATGAATGGGTAATAAACGGCCAAAAGATATGGACCAGTACAGCTCATCTTTCTCAAATGTGTTTCATCTTAGTAAGAACTGAACCTGATGCTCCTAAACATCAAGGTATAAGTTATCTTCTTATGCCTATGGATGCTGAAGGAATAGATAGACGTCCCATCAAACAAATGACAGGTGACTCTGACTTCAATGAATTATTTCTTACAGATGTCAGAATACCAGCAGAAAATATTGTTGGTTCAAGAGGCGAAGGCTGGAAAGTTGCTAATGCAACGCTTGGTCATGAAAGAGGCTCGCTGGCTGATCCAAATGTTACTCAAAATAGATTAAATTCACTTATAGATCTCATGAAAAATGAAACAATAGATGGTCAAAGAGTTATTGATAAGCCTGTTTTTAGAGACAGACTTCTTTCCATACAAGGTAGATTAATGGCCCAACAATCCAATGCCTTACGCATATTGTCTTCACAGATCAACAAAGAACAAGACGCAAATCTAGCTAAGTTCATCGTAAAACTACAAGGTACCGAACTGAGACATGAGCTAGAAGGATTAGCGATTGATGCCATGGGAGAAATTGGAACACTGTATGAAGATAGTCCTCATCTAAGAGATGGTGGTGTGTGGCAAATGACCTATATGTATTATTTAGGTTTGATTATTGGTGGTGGCACAAATCAAATTCAAAAGAATATTATCAGTGAACGAGCTTTAGGCATGCCTAAAGAGCCGAAAATTCAAGGAGCATAATTATGTATTTTGGTTTATCAGAAGAACAAAAAAGTTTAGAAGAAAATATTAATAGATTTCTTGCCGATAATGCATCCTTGGACACAATAAAAGCTATTGCAAATGGAGAAGAAGACAAGGCTCAGTCTGTGCATCAGGGTATTCTTGATCTAGGTTTAAGTGGATTAGTCATACCTGAAGCATATGGTGGCCTAGAACTCAATATGCTGTTTGCCACTGTAGTAGCTGCAGCTTTAGGTTCTGGAACAGCCCCTGTTCCTTTTGCAGGATCCTATGTAATGGCTCCTCTAGCTATCAATTTAGCTGGAAGTGATGATCAAAAAAATCAATGGTTACCAAAAATAGCCGGAGGTGAGTGTGTAATTGGAGTTGGTTTATCGGAATATGTTGGAGCTAGAGAAGATGCAGGTATTGAATTTTCAAATGGAAAATTATCAGGGAGAAGTCTGTTTTTAATTGATGGTAAAAATGCAGATGCATATTTATTAGCCAATAAATCTGGAGAGCTGTTTGTAATTGAAGCTTCTGCTCCTGGAATAGAGGTTATAGAACTGACAACGGTTGATAAAACTAGAACATCTATAGAATTAATCTTAAAGAATGTTGATGCTGATTTACTTTCTGGCTCAGATGACAAATCTATAATTGAAAAAGTTTTAGATGCCGGAAGAATTATGTTGGCGGCAGATACTGTAGGAGCAGCTCAGGTAATGCTTGATAAATCTGTAGCCTACTCTTTAGAAAGAAAACAATTTGGAAGGTTGATAGGCTCATTTCAGGCAGTAAAACATATGTGTGCTGAAATGGCAGCAGAACTAGAACCGTGTCATTCGATGATATGGCATGCAGCACATTGCTTTGATAATGTTCCTGAGGAAGCTCGCCTAATGGCCTGCCAAACAAAGTCTCATATTTCAGAAGTGGGTCAACAAATTTCTAAAACTGCTACAGAAGTTCATGGTGGAATGGGGTTTACTGATGAGCTTGGACTTCACTATTGGTTTAAAAGAATTGGGTTAAATAGACAGCTTTTAGGCTCACCTGAGCTAATAAGAGAAGAAGCTGGAAGGTTGCAAGGTTTCGATCAATAAAATGCGCAATCCGTATGACACTGATGATCGAAAGTCTTTTAGAGAAATGGTCACGAAATTTTTAGAAACTGAAATTTGGCCACATGTAGATGAATGGGATGAGGCAGGCCGATATCCACAAGAAATAAATGAAAAAGTATGTGAGTTGGGGGTATTTGGTTTTGGAATAGATGAAAAGTATGGAGGTCTAGGCTTTGACGACCAATTCATGAGAAAAGATATTTCAGTTGAAATGGGTAGAACAAGTGCTGGTGGTCTTTTTGCTAGTGTTGGTTCAAGAAATATCATGCTTGGGCCTCTAACAGAGCTAGCAAACGAAAAAATAAAAATGAAAGCTCTACCGGAACTTATGTCAGGCAAAAAAGGAGGTTCGTTGGGGATAACTGAACCCGGTGGTGGGTCTGATGTTGCGCAGATGAAAACAGTTGCTCACAAAGAAGGTAATGAATGGGTGTTAAATGGGTCTAAAACTTTTATCACTGGAGGTATGCAAGCTTCTTACTTTGTCATTGGTGCTCGTACAGGAAAAGAAGGTCTTGGTGGCATCTCACTATTTTTTGTTGAAGCAGATACTCCTGGGTTTACAAGATCGGCTATTGAGAAAAAAATGGGATGGTGGACTTCAGATACGGCGACACTCTATTTTGATGATTGCAGGATTCCAGCGGATAATCTTATGGGAGAAGAAAATAAAGGCTTCTATGCCATCATGAATAACTTCAACTATGAAAGATATATGATGGGTGCTCAGATGTTGGGTATGGCAAAAAGATGTTTTGAAGAATGTGTTGAATACAGTCAAGAAAGAAAGACTTTTGGAAAAAACCTTATAGAACATCAAGTTATAAGACATAAATTAGCAGATATGTCGGCAAAAATTGATGCGATGGATGCCTATCTTAATCAGGTAGCTCAGCTAATGAATGATGGGGAAATGCCTGTAGCTGAAATTAGTAAAATCAAATTCTTTTGTTCGGAGTGTCTGGAATCAATTGCCAGTGAAGCGATGCAAGTCTTAGGAGGAGCCGGGTACTTGAGGGGCAATCCAGTTGAACGAATCTATAGAGAAGTAAAGGTTATGGCCATTGGCGGAGGATCGAAAGAAATCATGAAAGACCTTACAGCCAAACAATTAGGTTTATAACTTATAAACTTTCTCGGCAGTCTTATAAAATAAATTAGACTTTTCTATGTCGCTAAAATTCTTAACTAACTTTTTATAAGCATTCCAAATAACATGATAAGAAATAGATTGTTTATCGACAGGAAAATTACTTTCAAACATACATCTCTCAGATCCAAAACATTTCAAGGTGTAAAGGTAATATTTTCCTTGTTCTGAGACTATCTCATCAGAAGAAGCAGGTACATCTCTCTTATGCCAATCCCATCCATTGACCGGCATAGCAAGACCACCCAATTTTGAGTAAACATTTCCACACTGACTAAGTTCGTAGATATCCTCTTGCCATTGATCAAATATCTCATCTCGTTTTCCTTTATACGGACCTATTCCTAATGGGCCGCCAAAATGATCATGGATAATTACTAGTTCAGGTAAATTTTTAGCAAGCTCTGTTAGATCTCTAATTTGGTTATGATAATGCCATGTATCGAAGACCATACCCATAGAAGCTAACGCTTGAAGTCCTTCTTGAAATTTATCTTCAAGATAAATATGAGGTGTCGGATGAGAATGTGCATTTTTTACTCTCTCATCTTCATCCCATCCTCCCGCATGACGAATGCCTCTAAAAAGGCCCTCACCTTTTTCTGCGTGCAACTCCAAAACTTCCCTAACAGATGTTCCTAACATCATATTAGCGTGACCAATAATTCCAGCTATTTGAGCTTGAGATGAATCCTCTTGAGCCTGTTTGGCGATTTGAACTACAAATTCTGTTTCACCGATTGGTTTAAATTCTTCAGGCCCCTCTAAGCGATACTCCTGTCCACAATCAATAAAAACAGTTTTTTTTATATTATGCCCACTAGATGTATCTCTCCATAAATCTTGAAGAAGATATCGATAACTACCTTTCACTCCTGGAGGGTCCTGTGGTCCGTGCCAAAGATGGTGATGGGGATCGATGATTTCCATGTCTGGTTCAAGTATTTCCTCCTGAACAAGGTCTAGCCATCCTTCTACTTCGTGTATCTTAGCCATCTTAATCCTCTCCAATAGTATTTAATGCAAATCCAAATATATCTGCTATTTCGTCTATTTGTTTATCTTTCGATGTCCCTGCACCGTGCCCAGCTCTAGATTCAACCCTTAATAATATTGGATTAGAACATGACTGTAGTTCTTGAAGCCTAGCAGCAAACTTATAAGAATGAGACGGAACCACTCTATCATCCCTAGAAGAAGTAGTGATTAATGTGGTTGGATAGCAAACACCTTTTTTTATATTGTGATACGGCGAATAATTTAATAAATTAAGAAAATCTTCTTCCTTTTCCGGTTGTCCATAGTCGCTCTCCCAGGCCCATCCAATAGTAAATTTGTGAAACCTAAGCATATCTAAAACGCCAACCTGAGGAATAGCTATTTTGAATAAATCTGGATATTGAAGCATCGTTGCTGCAACTAATAAGCCACCATTAGACCTTCCAAGAGATGCTGTTGATTGCGGAGAGCCTATTTTTTGAGAGTGTAAATACTTTGCACCATAAGCAAAATCATCAAAGACATTTTGTTTATTTAGCAACATTCCACCCTTATGCCAAGAATTTCCATACTCAGCACCACCCCTAAGATTAGCAACCGCCAAAACGCCTCCAGACTTTATCCACATATAAAAAGTTTTACTAAAATAAGGCAAAATTGGAATATTAAATCCCCCATAGCCATACAAAAGAACAGGAGTTTCCGGTGTTATGTCTAATTCCTTTTGATGGGAAATATGAATTGGTATTTTTGTTCCGTCTTTTGACTCATAAAAATCTAATTTACTTTCATAGTTGCTAACATTTAAACCTTTAATTTCGGTTTCCCAATAAAGATCATAATTTAATGAGTTAAGATCTATTTCATATATACGCTGTGGTGTAGTGAAGTTTGAAAATTCAAAGTAAGAAATCTCGTTATCCAATTTTCCGTTAAAACCAGCTAAAGTTCCTTCACCTTCAAAAGATAAAAGTTCAATGAAATTTCCTTGCAAGTCATAGAACTCAACTCTTGATAGAGTATCTACAAGATAATTTATGACTAATTTATCTCCAACAACTGATGCATTAGAAATAGGGTATGTTTTCTCGTTTATTACTTCGCTCCACTCGAAATCTTCATTGCTAATTTTTAGCGATAGTATTTTTCCATTAGGTGCATTGAGATTAGAGAAAAACCATAGAGTATTTTCATCTCCACCTAAGAATCTATAGGTGGCTTTAAATTCATCAATTACAGGTATAAAGTTTAAAGCTTCATCTAAACTAATTGAAAGAAAGTTTCTCTCATCAGTGCCCTCTCCTATTGATAGAACTCGATAGTTTCCTTTTTCAGGAACACTAATAGACCAAGACCGATCAGGGTGTAATTTATCCTCATATACCAAGCTATCTCTCGGTTGTTTATCTCCAAGTTTATGGAAATATAATTGAGGACTTCTATTAATATCTGAAAGAAATTCATCGGGTTTCTTGTACTTTTGATAGTAAAATCCTGAGCTATCTGACTCCCAAACTGCATATGAGAATTTTGACCATTCAATTAAATCATCAGTGTCTTGTGCGGTCTCTATGTCATAAACCTTCCATGTTCTCCAATCTGATCCGCCATCAGATATTGAGTAAGCTAGATACTTTCCATTTGGACTAACACTGATATCTGATAAAGATACGGTACCATCAGTCGAAAATTTATTAGGGTCTAAGAGAATTTGAGGCTCGCATTCATCGCATGCTTTCATCATAAAAACAGCTTGTTGCTGCTTACCGTCACTAAAAAAGTAAAATGTTTTAGTCCCTCTTCTAAAAGGAATACTAATATCAGCAGTAATCCATATCTCTTCAAGATCTTTTTTTATATTCTTTTGATAATTATTAGTAATTAGAGAATCTGTAAGATTATTTTGTTTTTCCACCCAATCAAGGGCTTCTTGACTTGTAAAATCTTCCAACCAACGAAAAGGGTCCTCTATCTTTTCTCCAAATATATATTCTTGTATATTGTCTTGTTTAGTTTCTGGATATTTCATCACTTCAAATTCTGCAACACACCCTGTTAGAAAGGTAAGAAAATAAATACTAACAAGTCTTTTCAAAATGTTCCCCAATAATTTATATAATAAGTATAAATCAAATATACCCTCATGAATTTTATGTCAGAACTCATCCCTAAAACCCTAATAATTGTATTCTTGCTTATACAGTCATCAATCATCTTATCCTCTACTGAAGATAAGAAATATGTCATTGGTTTTGGTTCATGTATAACGGAAAAAAGAGATCAACCTATCTGGGAAGCTATTAAAGCCGAAAATATTGATGAATTCTTTTTTATGGGCGATAACGTTTATGGTGATTCTGACGATGGTCTTCTTGAGGAAATGGAAGCTTCTTATGAGAAACAGAAACAAATGTTCCCAAAGTGGATTTTCAATAAAAAATTAAATGCTATTTGGGATGATCATGACTATGGGAAAAATGATGGAGGAGCTGAATATCCCTTAAAAGAAAAGGCACAAGAATTATTTCTTAATTTTTGGAATGTAGACAATAAAGATCCAAGACACAGCAGAGAGGGAATTTATTTCTATGAAGAAAAAGAAATATTAGGTCATAAGGTTAATCTAATAGCTCTAGATACTAGATATCATCGCTCGCCTCTCGGTCAAGAGAGTAAACCCTACTCTGCGGTTGATGATAAGACAAAAACTATGCTTGGCGAAGAACAATGGCAATGGCTGAATGATGTTATCGAAAAAGAAAGTGATCTTATAATTATCGTCTCATCAATTCAGGTTATGGCCACAGATCACGGTTTTGAAAAGTGGCATAATTTTCCTTATGAACGATTAAGGCTTTTAGAGCTTCTAGAATTACAAAATAAACCAGTAGTGATTCTTTCAGGAGATAGACATAGAGCAGGGTTTTATGAAAAAGGTTCTTTAGTTGAAATAACATCCTCATCTATGAATAAGCCACCAGCGAGAACTTTAACGGCAATCTGGGATACGTTCTTTAAAGAATCTGATGAATTGCTAATAGGTGAAATGTACTCGAAAGAAAATTACGGAACTATTGAATTTAGTCAAAAGAATAAAGTCTCTATTTCCTTGAAAGACCTTAAAGGTGATGCAATCCTTTCTATTGAGTTGTAAAAAAAGGGGCCTCAAGGCCCCTTCTAGTCTTACTTAGCTTCCTTAACTCTAACAGTGGTATAGCTTCTTCCATTGCCGCATTCAGCAATATCATTTAAAGCTTCTGCTTCTGGTGTACCCATAAGATTTTCACCAAAATTATCTACATTCTTACCGTACTCGCTAGGTGAATTTGCATACAAAGAATACACAAAATCAAAATCAACATCACCTGCTCCAACGGGAGACATCATCATCTTTCGTCCCATAGTATCACCAGTAGCCTTGGCCTTTATGGCAAATCTTGTATAGGCATCAAATGCCTGCCTCATAGAGACGCCTTCCATTAGATTGCAGTCTGTAAAACGAACAAAGCCCATATCTGAAATCTCTCCTTCAGGAGAAGAGACTGGCCACTGCCATACTTCAGTAACTCTCGAGTTGGTTATTGGGATAGTGCTAAAAAGCTTTCCTCCATACTTTGCCCAATTCTCAACCGTTTTATACTGCGAGGTTGAATCGGGGTGAAGGTTTAGCCAAACAAAATCTGTTGCTTGGAGGTCATTTGAATAATAAGGAGTAAAAATTACTGTCTCCATCTCATTCCAGACATCACCTCTATCATCTGTCCATTCAACAAACTTTTCAGCCCATTTATAAAGGTCACTCATATCTTTACCTTTATTAAAATTTCCTGAGTAATATTCAGCCTTATTGGGTGTAGGTTCAAATTCATACTCTTCTGCATATGCAAAAACAGAAAAAGTAAGTAATAAAATTAATAGTTTTTTCATGTCAATTTTTTATTCCTTTATTGATTGTAAAATCGAGAATTAATCTCATTTACAAGATTATCTTTTTCATGACAAAATGTCGAAGATTTAAATTTAAATAAGGAGATAAAAATGGATCAAGAATCTTTTCAAGTAATGCAATTGTTTTATACATCTTTGATATCAAGAGGTATTTTTACAATAGGGATTTTCTTCATGGCTTGGGTTGCGATGAGAGTAGGAAGAACAGTAGGTGAAAACCCTAATATAGTAGCCCAACTTTTCTCAACAGCTTTTGGTTTAGTTGTGTGTTGGTTTGGATTAGTTCAACAATCTTTCACAACATGGACATTAGAAACAACTGCCTACCAATTAAGTCAATTGGAAAATATTCCTGCTGAAGCAGAGTCATTTATTAGCTTCTTTGGAACTGAAGGAGTTCCTGTGGCTTCGGTTGTGCCTGACCCGCTCACGGCAATATTTTGGCTTTGTATTCTTGCTTTTATTTTAATACCTACTTGGCAAACTAAATAGTTAGAAAGAATAAAAAAGGGGTAGCAGAAGCTGCCCCTTTTTTTTAATAAGTACTCGGTTAAAATACAAAAAAGCATAGAATGAATAAATATGACGATTAAAATATATAGCACTGAAGGCTCCAGAGGCGTAAGGCCAATTTGGACAGCTGAAGAGATGGGTTTAGATTACGAAATAGAAATGATGCCCTTTCCTCCCAGATTTTTAAAACCTGAGTATTTAGAAGTAAATGTTTTAGGTACGATTCCTTACATGATTGATGGTCATACAAAAATGACAGAGTCAGTGGGGATAAGCCAGTATCTAGTTGATAAATATGGACCAACTGATCTTAAGGTAAATGTAGATGAAGAGGATTATGGCGCTTATTTAAATTGGCTAACACATGCTGATGCCACCCTAACTTTCCCGCAGACGGTTTTTATTCGATATACACTTCAAGAGCCTGGTGTAGCTGATGCAGCCGCTGAAGGCTACAAAAGATGGTTTGTCGCTAGACTTAAGCTCTTAGAGGCAACACTAAATGATAGAGAATATTTGTGCTCTGATAGGTTCACAATTGCAGATATATGTGTAAGTTATGCGATTTATTTAGCAGGTACTTTGGGCATTGAACAGGCCTTTAAGCCCAATATCAAAAGATGGACTGATATGCTTTTTGAGAGAGAATCTTTTAAGAAAATAATCGAATATAAATACGATGGACCAGGTCCTTCAGGGCCAGAAGAGCTGAAATAAATATCATGGAATCAAGAACTTTACAGTGTAAGTTTTTAAGCGAAGATATGTCCGGAGTAAGCTTAATTAAAAGATCAGTGCCAGATCCCGGTCCTAAAGAATTACTCATACGTGTTAAAGCGAGTTCAGTGAATTTTCCCGATTATTTAATGACACAAGGAAAGTATCAACATAAACCTGAATTACCTTTTGGCCTAGGGATGGAAGGTTCCGGTGTGATTGAAAAGATTGGCCAAGATATCAAGAATTTTCAAATCTCTGATGAAGTTACCTTCGGTGCTCTAGGACAAGGTGCATTTTCCGATTATGTACTTGTAAGTGAAAGAGCCTGTGATCTAAAGCCTAAAAATTTAACCTTTGAACAAGCTGCAGCTTTTCAAACTGCCTATCTAACTGCTTATGTATCTCTTGTCAGAAGAGGAGATTTAAAAGAAGGCGAGAACCTTCTAGTTCATGGAGCTACAGGAGGAGTTGGCATGGCGGCTGTACAGCTAGGAAAATATCTCGGCGCAACAGTAATAGCCACTGGAACCTCGGAAGAAAAACTTGAAATTACTAAACAATGGGGAGCCGATCACACAATCCTAACCCATAAAAATAATATCGTTGAATTTAAAGATGAAGTAAATGACCTCACTGAAGGTAAAGGCGCTGATGTTATATATGACCCAGTAGGCGGTGATGTGTTTGATCATTCTATTCGATGTATCAATTGGGATGGTAGGATTTTAATCGTTGGGTTTGCTAGTGGCAGACTCCCTGTATTACCTGTAAATATGGCATTAATAAAAGGATTTTCAGTTATAGGTGTGCGAGCTGGTGAATTTGGTCGAAGGAATCCCGAAGCCGGCTTAGAGAATAATAAAATTATTAGAAAAATATGCGAGGAAGGACATTTTATTCCCTACATTTGCAAAGAGTTTAAACTTGAAGATTCCAAAGAAGCCCTAAAATTCTTGTCGCAGAGAAAGCTTGTAGGAAAGGTTGTAGTTACGACGAGCTAACTACCTTCTTTTTGAACTGGCAATCTCCTTGAAAGCTAAATTTTTATAATAAATGTAAAGGTTTCTAATGTAACTGGTCCTACCTCCTCTCTCCAATAATAATGAAAGCCAAGGACTAGATGTTTCGGGACGAAGAAATAAAACTAGTTACTCTTGATATAAAAAGGTGTGTCTTCCCTTGAAACCTAAAGAAGACCTTATTTGAATTAATATTTGTAAGGTCTAGATATCTCTAAAACTGGAGGTCGTTTATCTTTCCCAACCCATTTGAAGTGATGGGCAACCATAGCAGGCTCTACGTACTCAGGACGGCCAACTATCTCAAGAACATTGTCCTCACAATACAAGTTGATTTCTTCAATTGAAGAGCCTACAAGATAAAATTTTTCTTTATCCTTATTTTTTGCAACACCGTAGATAAACATGATTCTATTTTATATCTTTATACATAAGATTTGCTCTACTAATTCCATATATTTTGCATACTCAACTGCCATAGTATCTTTATTTATTCTAATGATAGGGATAATGTCTGTTTTACTTACTTCCGTAAATTGACCAATCTCAAAGTATTTTTCAGTAACTTTTAAGTCCATTTGAAGTTGTCCTTTTCTTGTAGTTTGAATAGCCCTTTGTGTTGATGTTCCTAGCAATAGGTCAAAAGAGAAATCTCTATCACTATCTTGAGTTGAACATCTTAGGTTTATCATCTCAGCCTGTAAAAATGATGAAAAAACTAAGATAATAATCAAACTATTTTTTTTAATCATATCTACAAGGCATTGATGGACCAAGGTTGCATTTTCCTAATTTTCTATCCAGCTCTTCCTGATTGATGGATTTAAGGCTTTCTTCACCGCTCACAAAATTTGAATAGGCATCGCAGGTTAAATTCCTTTTTGCTTTTTCTTCAATAATTGCTTTTTGAATTGCGATTTTTTCATCAATTTCCAGTATAGAAATTCTGCCAGACTCAGGAAAACATAAATCAAAATCTTTTAATTGATCTATTGAATAAGTGTAATTAGCATCTAATGCACAAGCGTTGAGCAATAAAATAAGTAAGATATTTAAAAATTTCATAACTTAAAATACAAAGTCTACTATAGAGAATAAGACTGATGGAACGATTAAACAACCCACAGCTGTATAGAAAGTTGCTGTCATTGCACCATAAGGAACTAGTTTAGGATCAACAGCTGCCAATCCAGCAGCTACACCGCTATTTGTTCCCATTAAACCGCCAAATACCATAGCCGATTTAGGATTATTCAGGCCAATTCTTTTAGCCACCAAGGGTGTTATTGTCATAACAAGAATAGATTTGACTAATCCGGCAGCTATACTTAAAGCTATAACTTCGCTATTTGCTCCTATTGCTGATCCGCTTATCGGTCCAACAACAAAAGTAACTGTTCCTGCTCCTATTGTTGTAATGCTTTTTGGGTCTTCATAACCAAATGCAATTGCAATCAGTGCCCCTAAAGTAAAAGACAAAACAACTCCAAAAAAGAGAGAAAAAATGCCTATAAATCCTGAAGAACGTAAGTCGCTAAATTTTGCACCATAAGCAGTAGCAACAATTGCAAAGTCTCTAAGCATCGAACCACCCAGCAAACCTACCCCAGACAAAATGGCAATATCAGAAACTCCTTTTTCACCGCTGGTAAAGACACCTGCAATGTATGCAAATATCAATCCTAATATTATCGCTATCGCTGATCCATGAAATCTACCATTAGTAAATTTGTCTGATAAATAGTAAGACAAGTAAACGATCAACCCAACAAAGACGAAAGCGGTGATCAAATTATTCTGGATAAGAATTTCTTGAATGAGATTCATCTATCTTTTTTGTAATTTGTAATAATCGGAATAAAAAGAAAAGAGACAACAACTACAACTATTCCTGCCACGATAGCCATCAACCCTCCATCAAGCGCCCCAATCACATTCTGTTTAGCTGCCATTGCAACAACTATAGGGATGTAAATCATGCTCCAAAATGTGATCCCTTTTTCTGATACGTCACCAATTTTTAATTTTGTATTTAAGGAGCTTGAGCAATACATTAATAAGAACATTGCTATACCTATACCACCAACATTCGCATCTATACCAAATAAAGATCCTAGGAACTTTCCTATGATCAAACCTATCAGAGTACAAATACCTAGTAGTGCGATTCCGTATATGACCATTTCAATTAAATAGAGTTTATATAGAAAATTGATCCACTAAGAATGACACCTATGAGTATGATGAATCTTCTCACAATAATAGTAGGCAGAGATTCGGTCAGCTTAGCTCCAAAGAATCCTCCGACCACAGAGAACAAAACCATGTAAAACACATAAGACCAAACAACGAAATCAAAGACGATAAAAATGGTTACAGAGACTAATGTAATTAAGAAAGACAGCAATGATTTGACTGCAGACATCTGTTTTAGAGAGAGATTTTTACCAAGAGAAAGGACCGATAATAGAGCTATACCCAAACCTCCATTAAAATAACCACCATACGCAGCCACCAAAGAAACTCCTACATTTTGTATGCTAGATGCTTGTAAATTTTGAGATTTAGTTTCTAGACTTGGATTAAAAATAAATAATAAAGTCGCAATCAAAACCAACCAAGGAATGAATCTTAAAAAGAATTCGTCACTTGAATTAATTAGAAATACAGCCCCGATTACAGAAAAAGATAGTGTGATAACAAGCAAGGGTATTAAGCTTTTTATACTGACTGAATGAAAAGTTTTTCTAAATCCCAATAAAGAACCAAAGTAGCCTGGAAGTAAAACTGCTGCGCTAGAAGTATTTGCTAAAACCGGAGGAATGCCAGTAAAAAGAAGCGCAGGCAAGGTTATAAAACTTCCACCTCCGGCCAAAGAGTTTAATCCTCCAGCAAGAAATGCTGCCGAGCATACAACAAATAAATCTTGGTATTCCACCTAAAATTTATAGCGCTTCCACAACCACAACATGCCTATCAGCAGATTGAGATGAAAATTTTAAAGCTTCTTTATATTGGTCAGACTCGTAAGCTTCCTTGGCAATTTCAAGAGAATCAAATTCAACAATAACTGTTCTTTCATAAGATTCTCCCTCTAGTTTGTGTTGCTTTCCTCCTCTCGCCAAGAATCTACCCCCAAACTTTTCTATAGCGGGGCCAGCTAATTTAATATATTCGCCATAACCTGCTTCATCAGTCACCTGACATAAAGTAATCCAATATGCTTTCATAATTTATTCCTGTCCTAATCTAGTATTTATAGTCATCTGAGATGATAGATTTGTTAATTTATATATATTTCCTTCAAAGTTTATTGGAGAAAATCTTGTTTTTCTTGTGAGTGCTTGAACGAATTTACGTGCATCTTTGGTTGAAAATACTCCTTCACTTTTATCAACCTTGATATCAATGACTTTTCCTTCCTTTGATATTGAATAATGATAGGTAAAAGAACTTCTTCCTCTTGGTATTTCAGGCGGAATCTCAAACCCTCGGCTTGCAAAAGATGCAGTACAAAACAGACGTTTACAAATTGCTAAACTTTTTTCTTCTGAAATCAGCTCATTTTTAAATGCACAAGATTCTCCCTCACAATTCAAACAAATATTAAAAGCTGAGTCTCTGTGCACCAAAACCTTAGTCAAATTATCTTCTGATAAAAATTTTTTTGGATCACATGCAAATGAAATATCCTCAAGGGAAAAGGAATAAGAAGAGAATATAATAATACTTAGAAAGATTAGTTTTTTCATGGAAACCTCACAACAAGACTTCTTAGTCTAAAGAATAGACTTCAAAGGTCAAATAAGAGGCTCTTCTAAGATTTAAATTGCAATCTTTTCGAGTGAAGGATGGGTTCGGTGTATCCACTGGGTTGAGACCTTCCCTCAATAGCCAAGTCAACAGCAGCAGAAAATGCTACACCATCAAAACTTGGTGACATATTCTTGTAATCAGGATCATTTTGATTTTGTTCGTCGACAACAACAGCCATCTTTTTCATTGTTTCTATCACTTGATCTTTATTACACAAGTCATGATGCAACCAATTAGCAATATGTTGACTAGAAATTCTGCAAGTGGCTCTATCTTCCATTAAACCAACATTATTGATATCGGGAACTTTTGAACAGCCGACTCCGAAGTCCACCCACCTGACTACATAACCCAAAATACCCTGACAGTTATTATCAAGCTCAGCCTGAATATCTTCTGGACTCAAACTATCAGGATCTTTTAGCAAAGGGATTGATAAAATATCTTCTAGAGACGCTCTAGATCTTGAAACAATTCTTGCCTGTTGGTCAGAAACGAGGACTTGATGATAGTGAATAGCATGCAAGGTAGCTGCTGTAGGCGATGGAACCCAAGCACAGTTTGCTCCAGCCTCAGGATGCATAGACTTATTTTCATACATACCCAGCATTTCATCAGGCATTGCCCACATCCCTTTACCAATTTGAGCCCTGCCCTTGAAGCCTGTCTCTAATCCAATATCTACATTCCAATCTTCATAAGCGGAAATCCAAGGTTGTTGTTTCATTTGTGCCTTAGGAATGACCGGACCTGCCTCCATGCTGGTATGAATTTCATCTCCGGTTCGATCCAAGAAACCAGTATTAATAAATATAATTCTATCTTTTGCTGCTCGGATACATTCCTTAAGATTAACCGTTGTTCTTCTTTCTTCATCCATTATGCCAATCTTGACTGTAAGTGGATCCAACCCAAGCTCTTCTTCGACTCTAGCGAATAAATCACAAGTAAACTGCACTTCTTCTGGACCATGCATTTTTGGTTTAACAATATATATGCTTCCAGTTCTAGTGTTTGCCAAATTTCCTTGCTTAAGCAAGTCATGCTTCGCAATACATATGGTGAACATGGCATCCATGATGCCTTCTGGAACTTCATTATCATTCTTATCTAAAATCGCAGGGTTGGTCATTAAATGACCTACGTTTCTAACCAAGAGAACACTTCTACCGGGCAAGGTCATCTCCTCGTCATTAGAACTCTTATAAATACGATCGTCAGCCAATGATCGGGTTAACTCTTCACCACCTTTCATGAATGATTCTTTCAAATCTCCTTTCATCAATCCTAACCAGTTTCTATAGCCCAAGGACTTATCTTCAGCATCGACTGCCGCTACAGAATCTTCAAGATCTTGAATAGTAGTTACAGCAGATTCAAGAACCACATCCTTGATACCCGCTGGATCATCTTTACCAATTGAATCTTCATGATCTATTTGAATTTCAATGTGTAAGTTATTGTTTTTTAATAATATACTTGAAGGGTTATCGGCATCTCCACAATAACCAACATACTTACTATCATCCAATAACGTATTAGATGATTGATCACTCATACTTACTTCTAATTTACCTTCTTGAATCTTAAAACCGGTTACATCCTTATAACTGCCGGTTGAAAGAGAAACTGATTCATCTAGAAACGTTTTAGAAAATTCAATGACTTTATCTCCCCTTAAGGAATTATAAGGACCTGATCTTTCTGCGCCTCCTGCTTCTGAAATCATATCTGTTCCATAGAGAGCATCATAAAGACTGCCCCATCTTGCATTAGCTGCATTAAGAGAAAATCTAGCATTCATAACTGGAACAACCAGTTGAGCACCTGCTATTGTCTTGATTTCATCATCCACATTTTGTGTGGTTATTTCGAAATCTTCACCTTCATCTAGTAGATAGCCAATTTCTTTTAGAAAGCTAACGTAAGCTTGATGATCATGATCTGAATTGTTATTTTCAAGATGCCAAGAATCAATTTGATTTTGAATGTCTTTACGCTTGTTTAGAAGGTCTTTATTTCTATCACTAAAATCTTCTAGAATTCTTTCAAAAGATTTCCAAAACTGATCTGGGTCCACGTCTATGCCCTCTACGACTTCATTTCTTAAAAAATCATCGAGTTCTGCAGATACTTGTATAGTTCCGTATATGTGTCTTTTAGACATTTTTTTCCTTAAATGATTGGATTTTTTTTATAGCAGGAATACTACATTGATATCTGGTATAGATAAATATTTTTTTTACCGTTTAATTAAGCTAGCATAGTGCTTCATTTAAATTATTAAGGAATTCAATATGCCCACCATTAATGAAGTTACATCTTTGGAAATTAAAGATTCAGTTGCAGTTCTTACTCTTAACTCTCCCCCAGTTAATGCTTTATCTGCAAACGTCAGGGAAGGATTAAATAATGGAGTAAATGCTGCCATAGAAGATGAATCTGTGAAATCAATCGTAATCATATGCGAAGGTAGAACATTTATAGCTGGCGCTGATATTACCGAATTTGGTCAAGCACCAAAAGGTCCCTCGCTTTACGATGTCCAAGATATGATTGAGAACTCACCCAAACCTGTTGTAGCGGCTATTCATGGAACAGCTCTTGGAGGTGGCTTAGAAGTCGCGTTGACTTGTCACTATAGAATAGCGGTTCCTTCAGCTAAATGTGGTTTACCCGAAGTAAACCTTGGACTCTTACCTGGTGCTGGAGGCACACAAAGACTTCCAAGAATAGTCGGAGCGCAAAAGGCCCTGGTGATGATGACCAGTGGCGAACATGTTCCTGCAAGTCAATGTCATGACATGGGATTGGTAGATGAGATGGCTGAAGAAGGAGCGCTAGAAAGTGATGCCATTAAATTCGCCAATCAAATAGTTTCTGAAGGAAAATCTCTGGTTAAGGTTAGAGACGCTGATGAAAAAATTAAATCTGATAGAGGGAATGATGCTTTGTTTGCCGACTTCAGAAAATCTATCTTAAGAAAAACTCGAGGCTTTTTGGCACCGGAATACAATATTCAGTGTATAGAAGCTGCAGTCAATTTACCCTTTGAAGAAGGAATGAAAGTTGAACAAGAGTTATTTGTGAAACTAATGTCTGGATCTCAATCAGCAGCTCAGAGATATATGTTTTTTGCTCAAAGGCAAGTAACGAAAATACCTGATATAGAAAAAGAAACTCCCCTGAAAGAAATTAATTCAGTGGGTGTCATAGGTGCTGGAACTATGGGTGGTGGAATTTCAATGAATTTTGCTAATGCAGGCATCCCAGTCACAATCATTGAGCAAAGCCAAGAAAGGTTAGATAAAGGCATTGGTATCATTAGAAAAAATTATGAAAACACCGCTGCCAAAGGGCGAATAACTTCGGAACAAGTTGAAGAAAGAATGGCCCTAATTGACGGACAGACTTCTATAGATGCTCTCAATTCACAAGACTTAATCATCGAAGCTGTTTTTGAAAACATGGATCTTAAAAAGGATATCTTCAAGCAACTCGATACGATCTGCAAAGATGGAGCCATACTCGCCTCCAATACTTCTGCATTAGATGTAAATGAAATAGCAGATGTTACAAACCGTCCTGAGGATGTAATTGGTTTACATTTCTTCAGTCCAGCTAATGTCATGAAACTTTTAGAAATTGTCAGAGGTGACAAAACATCTAAGTCAGTTGTTGCAAGTTCACTTGCGGTAGCTAAAAGAATACAAAAGATTGCAGCAGTTGTTGGAGTTTGCCCAGGATTTGTTGGAAATAGAATTCTTGCACAAAGACAAAGGGAGGCTAATAAATTAATCTTAGAAGGAGCACTTCCTTGGGATATTGATGATGCTTTGTTTGATTTTGGATTCCCAATGGGTCCATTTGCTATGTCTGATTTAGCAGGATTGGATATCGGATGGAATAAAGAGACTTCAAATGGCGAAACTTTACGCGATGTTCTATGTGAAGCCGGAAGATTAGGTCAAAAATCAGGTAAAGGATTTTACGTCTATGATGAAAATAGAAATAAATCTCCTGATCCAGAGGTTGAAGCACTCATTAGAAAATTCGGAGAAGAGAGACAGATCCAAATGAGAGATATAAGCAAAGAAGAGATTCTTGAAAGATGCTTGTATCCCATGATCAACGAGGGTTTTAAAATCTTGGAAGAAGGCATGGCAATACGTGCCAGCGATATAGATATCGTTTGGACCAATGGATACGGCTGGCCTGTATATGAAGGTGGACCAATGTTTTATGGTAATTTAGTTGGCTATGACAAAGTACTATCCTGGCTTCAAAATGCTGAGAAAGAACTCGGACCTGAATTCAAGCCTTCTGCATATCTAGAGAAAGTAGTTTCCGAAAAAATTAATATTCTTTAAGGAGAAAAGATGAATGAGCTCAATAGTAAAAGCGCTGGTGAACTGGCACAACTGATTCAAAAAAAAGAAGTCTCTAGTAGAGAAGTTGTAGAAGCTCACTTAGACAGAATTAAAGAGGTTAATCCTGAGATAAATGCTGTAACGATTGTGCTCGAAGAGTCAGCTCTAAAATTGGCTGACGAGGTAGATAACTCCAATGCTGACGAAAAAGAAAAGCCCTTTTATGGAGTTCCAATTACTATAAAAGAGAACATTGATTTCGTTGGCACTCCTTCGACGAACGGCCTTACCTTTCTTGCCGAATCTATGCCTCCTCGTAATACACCTTTAGTAGACAGAATGTTACATGCAGGTGCGATACCAATCGGCAGAACGAATATGCCTGAAATGGGAATGCGTTTAGATACTGATAATCCATTGAGAGGTAGAACTTTTAACCCATGGAATAAAGCTGTGACGCCTGGAGGCTCTAGTGGCGGTGAAGGAGCTGCTATTGCTACAGGAATGAGTCCATTTGGCATAGGCAATGATATAGGGGGCTCCCTAAGAAACCCTGCTTATTGTTGCGGGATTACATCTCTAAAGCCTTCGATAGGCAGGATCCCTTTTGTGAGAACAATAGCCCCATTCGAAGATATGGGTATATCGGGTGCTTTTTTAAGTGATGGGCCAATGGCTAGATCTGTAAAAGATTTAAGAATGGGACTATCGGTCATGGCTGGAAGGCATATAGATGACCCTCAATCCATAGACAGCCCCTTAGTGGGTCACTTTCCGGATAAACCCAAAGCCGCTCTAGTTAAACAAGCCAGTGACATACAACTTCCAGATGCTACAAAAAGAGAAATAGATAAGGCCGGTGAAATATTGGCAGCACGAGGCTGGGAAGTGGAAGAAGTGGAGGCTCCCGAAGTGGAAAGAGTGTATGAAATTTGGGGATCAATTTTAAATCAAGGCGTTGTAGGTGTTTTACCTGAAGAATTATTTAAACCTGAAACAGCAGCATATTTGAAAAGAATGGGTGAAGTAAACTCTACCGATATGGCACTTGATGATGCCTTACTAGAAAGGCGAAGACTCAGAAGATTATGGTCTGCTTTTCTAACAAATTATACGGTTTGTATAGGTCCAACTTGGGCCAATCTGCAATGGCCTATCGATACTGATTTAGATCCCGATAAAGGAGATGAAGCCTTAAGAGAAAGCTTTATGTTTATAGCACCTGGAAATTGTTTAGGTCTTCCATCTGTTGCTTTGCCAATGGGTGTGGACAATGGATTGCCTACAGGCATTCAAATCTATTCAGAACTATATAGAGAGGACCTTTGTCTACATGCAGCTGAGATCATTCAAGAGGAAGCTCCGTGCCCTACTCCGATTGATCCTGTTAAATAACTAATCAGATAAAATTCTATCGAGGATTAAAGATAAATCAGAGACACTTTTCTTAAAAGCCTGTTCGTTGATCCTCTCGTTATTTCCGTGAATAGAAGAATATTCATCTCCTGTTGATATTAAGGGATTGAAGCCATAACTCTGAATACCAATGCCACGTGTAAATCGACTATCTGTAAATCCCGTACTGACTGAGGGAGCTACCCTTGATCCTGGATAGTTCTCTTTACTAAAATCTTCTATAGCCATAAACAGCTCAGAGTCTGTTCTTGATATTGCCGGCACTGCAGACATGATCAATTCGACTTCAACACCTGTATCTTGAATGAGTGCTTTAAAGTCAGATATAAATTCATCTGTTGTTCTGTCTGGTAGCATTCTACAATCCACCTCGGCCCAAGCCTCTGGAGGAACCACATTAATTTTACTAGAACCACTCATTCGCGTTAGAGAACAAGTGTCTCTGGTTAGTGCATGAGCAGAAGCAGAAAACGACTGTAATCTCTGCAGGAAGGCAGGATCCTTAACAGATTCCTTAATATTCCTGTATTCACTAGAGTAAGGTTCTTCAAGGCCACTTGATCTTTCAATAAAAACTTTTTCTACTTCAGGAATAATGCGGGGAGGAAAAGGATTTTCCCAAATAGTATTTAATGCTTCTACTATACGCGACACTGAACTCGTTGATCTCGGAGAAGAGCCATGACCCGGAGTATCGATGGCAGTTAATCTCAACCAGACAGGCACCTTCTGCGTTATCTCTACACTAAAAACAATTGTGTCATTAGCTTTATATCCACTCCCACCTTCATTCAAAAGCAAGCCTGCGCCTTCAAAGATTTCAGGATGATTATCTACAAGCCACCCCACTCCAAAATTCCCTCCTGACTCTTCATCTGCAGCACCTATAAAAATCACATCTCTATTAAGTTTTTTTCCTTGTCTGTAAAGATTTATAAAATTTGCAAGATGCGATACACCCGTTCCTTTCATATCTAGAGCACCACGTCCTAAAATATATCCATCTTTGATTTCTCCAGACAACGGACCAAAGTCCCAGTATTTTTCATTAGCAGGAACAACATCACTGTGATGAAGTAAAATTAACGCAGGCTTATCTCCGCCTTTTAATCTTGCCCAAATATTTCCTCTACCCGGTGCACTTTCAGCGGATCTATATTCTATTCCTTCTTGTTCAAAGATATTTGCAATGTATTCAACTGCGCGTGATTCATTACCTGGAGGATTGATGGTATCAACTTGTAAGTATTCTTGTAGCCACTGAACTGCCTCTGTCTCTAAGGTTTCATTAGCCAAACTGAAAGGCATATTCAAGGTCACCGCCAATGCTATTAATAATTTATTCATCTCAACTCTTTAAATAATTTTTATGAAAATCAACAATATCAGGATCAACAAGTGCATCAGAGACCTTTAATTCTCTTTGCAAATGCAAAGAGTTTAAATTTTTACATCGACTGAGAGCTACGTAAGCCTGACCTGTTGCAAAAGCACCTGACCCTAGGTCAACAGAGCAACTTTCTAAGGTTAGTCCTTGAGACTTATGAATTGTCACAGCCCAACCAAGCTTTATTGGAAATTGTTTAAAGGAAGACACCACCTCCTCCAGTACCTCGTCTGAATCATCATCGTAAGTAAACTTTACTTTATTCCATTCTTCTCTTTCTACTTTATGAGTTTTATTATTAATCTTAATTTTTATATTCTTTTTCTTTTTATCCAGGCATTCCGAAACGGTGCCTAGTGTGCCATTAACCCATCTACCTTCAGGATCATTTTTGATGAACATAACATTTGCACCCACCTTGATCTTAAGTTCCCTAGGAGCGGGTAAATCATTCTCATTTAAATCACCGGATTCTTTCGATTTTATTAATTCTTCCTGTCCTTCTATATGACTTAACTTGTATTCATTTAACTCTTCAGCTCTTCGCTTTCTGGAAGTAAGTGTCATGAAAAAATCAGATTCGAGTGTTGGATCAAAACAATTGGAGTTAATTTGATTGATTGTATTTTCTAAGTCCCTACCTACTCTAATATTATTTAATAAATCACAGAATTTCTGATCTTCTTCTTGTCTAAATGATTCAGTTAGCTCAAAGAAATTGACCTTATCCATATCTTTAAAGGAGTGTGCATCAAAGAAATATATAGAATCATATTTTTCATAAATGACCCGTTCTTCACTTTCCTTGATTATGGGTGGAAGCTGAAAGAGATCTCCACATGCAAGAACATGAACTCCCCCAAAAGGTTCTTGTGAATTTCTGTGGATTTGTAGAGATTGAGAGATAGCATCGAGCATAGGAGCTCTCACCATTGAAACTTCATCAATTATCAGGAGCTCTAGATTTTTAAGTAGCTTATTAAACCTTGGATCTTTAGATTTGGTGATGGCCGGAATCGTGTCAAAACCTATCCTAAAAGCTGAATTAATTGTTGTACCTCCAATATTCAATGCTGCAATGCCGGTAGGAGCGACAACCATCTTCTTTAAGGATAATTGGTTTTTTACTCTCTCTAAAAGTGTTGTTTTGCCTGTTCCAGCTGCACCTGTTAGAAATATAAATTGTTGATCTTCGTTTTCAGATAGAAGATCTATAATTTCATCTTGAACTTTATCAAAAGACATATTTTTTTAAGAATCTAATTTATCCATATTGTTAATAGCCCTTTCCATTTGTCTTTCCCGAGTAGAATACTCATTAACTGACTTTTGAAGCGCATCAACTTTCTTCATTAAGTCTTCCGTGGAACCACCAAACTTTTCAAACTCTTTTTTTAGTCTGCCAAATTCACCCATAATCTCTCCAGCTCTCTCGTTTAAGGCTAAAGTTCTAAATCCCATATGAACACTAATAAGATAAGCGGCTAAAGAATTAGGTCCCATAATAAGAATTCTATAGTCACGGAAAATTGATTCTCTTATATTATCTAATGAATCTATGATCTGCATCAAGCTTTCACTCGGTATATACATCACTCCTAAATCAACAGTAATGCCGGTTTGCACATACTTTTCTTTTATATCAGACGCATCTTTAAGTACATGCCTTTTAATGTCATCTTTTGTTTTCTTGACTAACTTCTCATCTCCAACATCGCTTGCATTCAAGTAATTGTCAAAAAGAGCAGAAGGGAACTTCGCATCAATGGGTAAAACTAAATTTTCTGGTAGCTTAACAATGAACTCTACTCGTTTACCGCTACCAGGTATGACTTCAGCATTACTTTCATATTGATTAGGATGAAAGATATCCTTGATTATGGATTCTAATGACCATTCTCCAAATTTTCCAGCAAGCGTGCCTCCAGACAAATATCGATTGAGTTTTGTTAATGGTTCATTGAAGGACTGAATGTCTTTTGACAGTTCTCTAATCGTAGACCCTTGTATTTCCATAGAGTTATCAATGCCCTTAAGAAAGTCATCTGATTCATGATTATCTTTTCCATCTTTAAAGGTATTGAATACCATTAAGGCTAAGATGATCAGTAATAAAACAACGATTAGTGTATTCACGGCTACAGACTAAGAGGAAGTACCCAAAAAATC
>Ga0213861_10001152_pt1 | contig 23491 bp, 18 predicted proteins | sample PICome_4_FD_160110 | JGI IMG/M metagenome (GOLD analysis project Ga0213861, IMG submission 160110) | Coastal seawater microbial communities near Pivers Island, North Carolina, United States - PICO131 | ecosystem: Environmental > Aquatic > Marine > Coastal | place: USA: North Carolina... | reverse complement strand
CTATGGTATAGCTATTACCTGAAAAATAAGTCAGTTGTAAAGATTCTTTTAAATAAATTTAATACTCTATTCGGGTTTCTGTCCACGATGTTTCCAACGTTTGTGGGTCCAGAAGTAGTATTCAGGAGCTTCATGAATTTGCTCTTCAACACGTTTCAAAGCAAGGTCTGTAATATCAAAATCGGCACTGTCTTTAGTATTTCTATTGATATCTAGAAAAGTAGCTTCATAATGCCCACGTTTTACCTTTTTTACTTTTAAAAAAAGACTAACCATATCCAAACGTTTTGCAAGTATTTCAGCACCAACATGTACAGGAACTTCTATACCCATAAAATCCTGCCAATACAAAGCTTTATTCAGTTTAGGAGATTGGTCAAAAACAAAACCGTTAAGCGTTAACTCATTGTTTTTTTTAGCTTTTATAAGTATAGAAAATGTTTCTTTAGTCGTTATTAAATGGCTGTTATACTTCGCGCGTATGCGTTTTACAAGCGCATCAAAATATTTATTGCGTAGTCTCTTGTAAACCGCATAGCCTTTGTGGTTTACATGCGTTTGTAAGATGAAAATCCATTCCCAACTGGCGTAATGCCCCATAAATAAAACGATGCTTCTGTTTTCTTTTTCAAGCTTATGAATTTCTTCAACATTAGTAAAAACATAACGTTTTTGCATTTCGGCTTCAGAAATCGTAATTGACTTTATGGCTTCAAACATCATATCACATAAATGATGATAAAACCGCTTTCTAATTAAAGATATTTCTTGATTTGTTTTTTCTGGAAATGCTAATTTTAAATTATTTGTAACCACTTTTTTTCTATAGCCAATAATGTAATAAAGTAGTATATAAAAACCATCGGATAAAAAATACAGTAATCTAAAAGGCAATATAGATATTATCCATAAAAGAGGATAAACCAAAATATAAACTAGAAATTGCATGAATTAGTTTTAGATTTGTAGCGCAAATATATACTATACTAATTACAAACAATAATTAATAGTATTCTAGAATAAACGTTTATACCACATGGGGAAATTAGATTTAGTAACTATTATAATAATTGCGGCTAATGTCATTATATCTTATAAAGGTTTTAGTGATTATAGTTTTTTTGATAAGTATAAGTTTCAGGTTGGTGGCGTGCGGCGCGGTGAACAAATAAGAATGGTTAGTTCTGGGTTTTTACATGCAGATACACAACACCTGTTATTTAACATGTTGTCGCTATACTTTTTTGCAGATGTTGTTATAACACTCCTAAGCCCAATTCAGTTTCTTCTTGTGTATTTTGGAAGTCTTCTCGTTGGTAGTTTGTTGTCGCTTTATTTTCATAAAAAGGAATATCATTATAGTGCAGTGGGAGCAAGTGGAGCGGTAAGTGGTATTATTTATTCCGCAATTTTATTGCAACCAGGAATGAACCTTTATATGTTTTTTATTCCCATTCCTATTCCTGCCTATATTTTTGGTATTGGCTATTTATTGTATTCTATTTATGGCATGAAAAACAGAATAGGAAACATTGGTCATGACGCACATTTTGGAGGTGCTATTGGCGGATATGTAATTACTTTAATATTGTCACCGTGGTTATTTGAAACGAATTTGTTAATGATTGTTTTATTGGCTATTCCTATTGCTCTTTTGTTTGTTTTGAAAAAGATGGGAAAGGTGTAAAATCTAAACTTTTAATTTTTTGAATCTATATTTTCATATATGGCATAGCTATTGAATTTATAGAGGTGTTGTGTATGTTTATCTAATTTCAATTTACTCATATTCAGCATGTTATTATGTTTAATATAAAATCTCAAAAATGATCAATTTTGTTTTAATGACAGATTGACCTATAATATATTTATGAAGAAATCTAAATTTACTACCCTTGACAGTTTGTCATTACAGGAATTTGATGAAAACTCAGAGTTAATTCCGTTAATGACGCCAGAGGACGAAGAAGCTATAAATAATGAAGAGTTACCGGAAACTCTACCAATCTTATCTTTAAGAAATACGGTGTTGTTTCCTGGTGTTGTTATTCCTATAACCGCTGGTAGAGATGCATCAATTAAGCTTATAAATGATGCTAACAAAGGCGGGAAAGTTATTGGTGTCGTTGCTCAAAAAGATGAATCTGTTGAAAAACCGAATGCAAAAGATATTCATGAAACCGGAACGGTAGCTAGGATTTTGCGTGTTTTGAAAATGCCTGATGGTAACGTTACTGTAATTATTCAAGGAAAAAAACGTTTCAAAGTAGCCGAAGTGCTTACTGAAGAGCCATACATGAATGCCACGATAAGAGACATTCCTGAGGCAAAACCGGCTCAAAAGAACAAGGAGTTTTCAGCAATAATAGATTCTATTAAAGAATTAGCCTTAGAAATTATAAAGGAAAGTCCAAACATTCCAAGTGAAGCTTCTTTCGCTATAAAAAATATTGAAAGCAACTCGTTTTTAATCAACTTCGTGTCATCAAACATGAATCTTTCTGTTACTGAAAAACAAGAGCTTTTAGAAATCAATGATCTTAAGAAACGTGCTTTAGCGACTCTTAAGTATATGAATGTTGAGTTTCAGAAATTAGAACTTAAGAATGATATTCAGTCTAAAGTTCAAATGGACATGAGCCAACAGCAGCGTGAGTATTTCTTGCATCAGCAAATGAAAACCATTCAAGAGGAATTGGGAGGCGTAAGTCATGATGAGGAAATTGATGAGATGAAAGCTAAGGCTAGTAAAAAACTTTGGGATGAAGATGTAGCAAAACATTTTGAAAAAGAAGTTGCAAAAATGCAACGCATGAACCCTCAGGTGGCTGAATATTCTATTCAAAGAAATTATTTAGAGTTGTTTTTAGATTTACCATGGAATGAGTTTAGTAAAGATAAATTCGACCTTAAACGTGCCATGAAAATTCTAGACAGAGATCATTTTGGTTTAGAGGATGTAAAACAAAGAATTATTGAATATTTAGCAGTAATCAAGCTTCGTAATGATATGAAGTCTCCTATTTTATGTCTTTACGGACCTCCAGGTGTTGGAAAAACCTCATTAGGTAAATCCATTGCTGAAGCTCTAGGTAGAGAATATGTTAGAATTTCATTAGGTGGTTTAAGAGATGAAGCAGAAATTCGAGGACACAGAAAAACGTATATTGGAGCGATGCCTGGGCGTATTATTCAAAGTTTGAAAAAAGCAGGGACATCAAATCCAGTTTTTGTTCTTGATGAAATTGATAAGCTTTCAAATTCAAATCAAGGAGATCCGTCTTCAGCAATGTTAGAAGTACTAGATCCTGAGCAAAACAGTGAGTTTTACGATAACTTTTTAGAAATGGGTTATGACCTATCAAAAGTTATGTTTATTGCAACCTCCAATAGTTTATCTACTATTCAACCTGCTTTGCGTGATAGAATGGAAATCATCAACGTTACAGGGTACACTATAGAGGAGAAGGTAGAAATCGCTAAGCGTCATTTATTACCTAAACAGCTAAAAGAACATGGTTTAACAGATAAGCATCTAAAAATTGGCAAACCTCAATTAGAAAAAATTGTTGAAGGTTATACACGTGAATCTGGTGTTCGTGGTTTAGAAAAGCAAGTAGCAAAAATGGTGCGTTATGCGGCCAAAAACATTGCTATGGAAGAAGACTATAGTATTAAAGTTTCAAATGAAATTATCATTGAAGTTTTAGGCGGGCCTAAACTAGAGCGTGATAAATATGAAAATAATAATGTTGCCGGCGTAGTTACTGGTTTAGCGTGGACTCGTGTTGGTGGTGATATTCTGTTTATAGAATCTATCCTTTCAAAAGGAAAGGGTGCTATGACCATTACAGGAAACCTTGGTAAAGTCATGAAAGAGTCTGCTACAATTGCTATGGAATACATCAAATCTTATGCTGACGAATTTAGAATTAATCCATCGGTTTTTGATAAATACAATGTGCATATTCACGTTCCAGAAGGTGCCACACCTAAAGACGGACCAAGTGCAGGTGTTACCATGTTAACATCATTAGTGTCCCTTTTTACTCAGAAAAAGGTAAAGAAAAGTTTAGCCATGACAGGCGAAATTACCTTGCGTGGAAAAGTACTTCCAGTAGGAGGGATAAAAGAAAAGATTTTGGCGGCTAAGCGTGCTAGAATTAAAGAAATTTTGTTGTGTGAAGATAACAGGAGAGATATTGAAGAAATAAAACCTGAATACTTAAAAGGGTTAACATTTCATTATGTTACAGATATGATTGATGTAATAAAATTTGCAATAACAGATCAGAAAGTTAAAAACGCAAAGAAAATATAATTACCATCAAGAAAAAGCCTCGATTAATTTCGAGGTTTTTTCTTGATTTAAAATAAAAGATACATGCTATCGTTTTAAGATAGATTTACTTAATTTGTATCGTAAATATGTTAAGAAAAATTATAATACTTTTTTGTTTAACTATAGCCTCTCTCTCTATGGCGCAGGTTGGTGGGGAAACAACATACCAATTTCTTAATTTGGTGTCTTCTCCAAGACAGGCGGCTTTGGGGGGTAAAGTGTTAACGAATGTAGATTATGATGTAGCACAGGGTATGTTTAATCCAGCAACTATTAATGTAGAAATGGATAATCAATTAGCCATGAATTACACTAGTTATTTAGGAGGTATTGGTTACGGAACAGCATCATATGCTTACACTGTTGATAGACGTACACAAACATTTCATGTTGGTATTACCTATGTAAATTACGGTTCTTTTGATGGATATGATGAAGCTGGAAATTCTACAGGATCATTTACAGGAAACGAAGCAGCACTCTCATTTGGTTATGCAACACAAATAGATTATTCTGATTTTTATTTTGGTGCTAGTGCTAAATTAATTACATCAAAACTAGAACAATATAACTCACTTGGAGCTGCGGTAGATTTAGGACTTATTTATATTAATGACTATTTAGACTTTAATGCTGCCTTAGTAGTAAGGAATTTAGGTTCTCAAATAACTACTTATGCGGGTCGGAATGAGCGTTTACCATTTGAAGTTGCTTTTGGAATGTCTCAGCGTTTGGAGAATGTACCAATTCGTTGGCATGTCACACTAGAAAACTTGCAAGAGTGGCCAATTTCAAGACCAAACCCAGCACGAACAACTAGCGATTTATCTGGCAACCAATCTTCAGGTAAAATTGGTTTTATAGGTCAAGTAATTAGGCATACCATTGTTGGAGCAGAAATATTTCCTGAAGGTGGCTTTAATATTCGTTTGGGTTATAATTTTAGGAGAGGAGAGGACTTAAGAATCATAGATCAACGTAATTTTTCTGGACTATCAGCTGGTATTTCAATTAAAATGAACAAAATGCGTTTTAGTTATACGCATGCAAAATATACAAGTGCGGCAAATTCAAACTTCTTCGGCTTGCAAATAGATTTGCAATAAATACCTATTTTTGTTTCACATAAATTAAATTCATGAATAAAATCACCATTGCTATAGATGGGTTTTCATCAACGGGAAAGAGTACTGTTGCTAAACAACTGGCAAAAAAATTAAGTTACGTATATGTTGACAGTGGAGCAATGTATAGGGCGGTAACGTTTTATGCCATGGAAAACGGGCTTATAAGCGATAATGATTTTAATTCTGAAGCTTTAATTTATCAATTATCAAATATTAATATCAGTTTTAAGTATAATAAAGCTTTAGGCTTCGCTGAAGTTTATTTAAATGACATAAATATTGAAAAGCAAATTAGAACACTTGAAGTTTCTAGTTTTGTTAGTAAAGTAGCAGCAATATCAGAGGTTCGTTTAAAGTTAGTAGAGCAACAAAAAAAAATGGGCCAAGATATGGGTGTAGTAATGGATGGCAGAGATATTGGAACTGTTGTTTTTCCAGCTGCTGAACTTAAATTATTCATGACAGCTTCCGCTGAAACAAGAGCAGCTCGTCGTTTTCAAGAACTTATAGCACGTGGTGATAAGGTTGAATACAAGGAGGTGTTAAATAATGTTCAAGAGCGTGATTATTTAGATTCTAATAGAGAAGATTCGCCTTTGGTAAAAGCAGACGATGCTATTGAAATTGACAATTCTAATATGACTTTAGATGAGCAATTCAATAAAATTTTGCAATTAGTTAAAATGACTATAGAAGATTGCGAGTAATTCCTGGTCTTAGCCCGAATTGGATAGATTTTTTTAGGGTTAGATAGAACAAAAAAAGCGAACCTTTAAATTAATTAAGGATTCGCTTTTCAATTTTATACTATTGTCTTCCTATAATTTAGGGATAATCAATTCTTGATCTGGGTGAATGACATCAGGATTTTTTAAGATATCAGAATTAGCCTTAAAAATATCTTGATATTTTGAAGCTTTTCCATAATAATGCTTAGCAATTTTCCCTAAAGTTTCACCGCTTTTCACAGTATGTCTAGCATAAACACTGTCGTCAGCAACTGAAATGTTTGCCATAATATCTGATGGGTTATCGCCACCTATTTCTTTTATTTTATCCCAAAGAACATCCTTATCATAAGGCGTGTTAGCAGTTCCTTTAATTTTAAGAACACCATTTTCTTCTGTTACATTTCCATTTTGAATATTTAATGCTTCGCCTAAGCTTAACACTTCCTGATACTTTGCTTTAACCATAATTTTATAAGTTTTTATTGTAAAATTTGTAATCAACAATTTACTCAAATATTCGAATAGTTTAATTAAATATTAGTTAATATATTGTTTCTAAATATTAGACCCAATCTTTTGTAAAAGTCACAACTATTTTATTTTATCATTTTTAGGTAATTATATCAATATTATGTATTTTTGCACTCCTTTTAGCAAATCGTCGGATAGATAAAAGGGATGAAACTTAAAATCATATAACACTTCTGTGTGGTATTTGCATAAATCTTCCGAAACATACAGAATACAAATCTTAATGCCTTCGTGTTTTCGTAAAGACGGAAATCCCTAAGCATTATTTAAATAGTTTAAATGGCTGAAAAAGCAAAACAAACTGAAGTTGAAGCAACAGAAGCTTCAGCAGTAGAAGCTCCAGTAGTATCTGAAGCTCAAGCAAATCCTGAAAAATTCTTAAAAGACTTTAACTGGCACAATTACCAAGAAGGTATTGATGAGGTTGATGATCAACAATTAAAAGAATTTGAAAAATTAGTAGCAGCAAATTTCGTTGACACTTTAGATGATGAAGTAGTTGAAGGAACAGTAGTGCACATTTCTGATAGAGATGCGATTATTGACATCAATGCAAAATCAGAAGGTGTTATTTCTTTAAACGAATTTCGTTACAATCCAGATTTAAAAGTAGGAGACAAAGTAGAAGTATTAATTGATGTTCGTGAAGACGCAACAGGGCAATTAGTATTATCTCACAGAAAAGCTCGTGTAATTAAAGCATGGGATCGTGTAAACGATGCTCATGATACTGGTGAAATTGTAAATGGTTTTGTTAAGTGCAGAACTAAAGGTGGTATGATTGTAGATGTTTTCGGAATTGAAGCATTCTTACCAGGTTCTCAAATTGATGTTAAACCAATTAGAGATTACGACCAGTACGTGAATAAAACTATGGAATTTAAAGTTGTGAAAATCAACCACGAATTCAAAAACGTAGTAGTTTCTCATAAAGCACTTATTGAGGCTGATATTGAAGAACAAAAGAAAGAAATTATTGGTCAATTAGAAAAAGGTCAGGTATTGGAAGGTATTGTTAAAAATATTACTTCTTACGGTGTATTCATCGACCTTGGTGGTGTTGACGGATTAGTTCATATTACAGATTTATCTTGGTCTAGAATCAATCATCCAAACGAGATTGTTGAGTTAGATCAAAAACTTAATGTTGTAATCCTTGATTTTGATGAAAACAAATCAAGAATCCAATTAGGTCTTAAACAATTATCTAAACACCCATGGGAAGCTCTTGCAGAAGAAGTGAAAGTTGGGGATAAAGTAAAAGGTAAAGTAGTTGTAATCGCTGATTACGGTGCTTTTATTGAGGTTGCAGATGGCGTTGAAGGATTAATTCACGTTTCTGAAATGTCTTGGTCTACACATTTACGTTCTGCACAAGATTTTGTTTCTGTTGGAGATGAAGTAGATGCAGTTATTTTAACTTTAGATAGAGAAGATCGTAAAATGTCTCTTGGTATCAAGCAATTAACGCAAGACCCATGGACAGATATTACTACTAAATACCCATTAGCTTCTAAGCACACAGGTATTGTACGTAACTTTACAAACTTTGGTGTTTTTGTTGAATTGGAAGAAGGTATTGATGGTTTAATTTACATCTCTGATTTATCTTGGACTAAGAAAATTAAGCATCCATCTGAGTTTTGTGCTGTTGGTGATAAGCTAGATGTTGTGGTATTAGAATTAGATGTTGAAGGACGTAAATTAAGTTTAGGTCACAAACAAACTACTGTAAACCCTTGGGATAAATATGAAACTGAGTTTGCTTTAGAAACAGTTCATAAAGCGTCTATTTTCGAAATAGTTGATAAAGGAGCTACTATTGAATTTAACGAAGATATCGTTGCTTTTGTACCTTCTCGTCATCTTGAAAAAGAAGATGGAAAGAAACTTACTAAAGGTGAGGAAGCAGATTTCAAAATAATTGAATTTAATAAAGAGTTTAAAAGAGTAGTTGCATCTCATACTGCTATTTTTAAAGCTGAAGAAATGGCAAATGTAAAAGCTGCTGTTAAGAAAGCTGCTAGTGCTGCTGCTGAAGCTAAACCTACTTTAGGTGATGCTAATGATGCTTTACAAGCTCTTAAAGATAAAATGGAGGGAAAAGTCACTAAAACTAAGCCAAAAGCTAAGAAATAGTCAGATTTCTAATACCATTTAATTATACTAAAGCCTTCAAGAAATTGAAGGCTTTTTTTATTAACATACTTGGGTAAACACAATAAAACAACTGTATAGTATAGCGTTGTTGTAAACTGCTTTGCAAGGGTTTACTTGGTTTGCTTGAGCTCGCCGACGTAGTAGGCAGAGAGGAATGAAAGCCCGACCCCTTAGGGATGCGCCCAAATAAAGATTAGCATTTATGGTTTTAACTTCTAAAATTTTGCATTACCTTTGTACTCCAAATACGTTTGGATATTTATATGAGTCAAAAAGTTTTACTTAACGCAAAAGAGGTAAACATCATTCTTCATCGATTGGCTTGTCAACTTATTGAAAATCACAACGACTTTTCTAATACAGTTTTAATTGGTTTACAGCCCCGTGGCGTGTTTTTAGCAGATAGATTGGCTAAAATTTTAAGCGAAGACTACAAAGTTAAAAACATAAAATTAGGACATTTAGATATCACGTTTTATAGAGATGATTTTCGACGTGGAGAAAAAACACTTCAAGCGAATACTACAAAAATTAACTTTATAGTAGAAGACAAAAACATTGTGTTTATTGATGATGTATTATATACAGGGAGAAGTATTAGAGCTGCTTTAACAGCGATTCAATCTTTTGGGAGACCTAATGAAATTGAACTGTTAACTTTGATTGACAGACGTTTTAGTAGACATTTACCAATACAGCCTAACTATAGAGGAAGGCAAGTGGATGTTATAAATAATGAAAAAGTAAAAGTAAATTGGAAAGAGTATGATAATGAGGACTCGGTTTACTTAATTGAAAAATAATCATAAACAATGAGCGAATTAAGTGTCAATCACTTATTAGGAATTAAGTATCTTAACAAACAAGATATCCAACTTATTTTTGAAACTGCCGATCATTTTAAAGAAGTGATTAATAGACCTATTAAAAAGGTACCTTCGCTTAGAGATATTACCATTGCTAATTTATTTTTCGAAAATTCTACCAGAACAAAATTATCTTTTGAATTAGCTGAAAAACGATTATCTGCCGATGTTATTAATTTTTCGTCAGCACAATCATCTGTTAAAAAAGGAGAGACTTTAATAGATACGGTAAGCAATATTTTGTCTATGAAAGTAGATATGGTTGTGATGAGACATCCTAATCCGGGAGCAGGTGTGTTTTTGTCAAAAAATGTGAATGCAAGTATTATAAATGCAGGCGATGGAGCTCATGAACATCCAACGCAAGCTTTATTAGATTCTTATTCTATTCGAGAAAAACTTGGTGATGTTAAAGGAAAAAAGGTAGTTATAGTTGGTGATATTTTGCACAGTAGAGTAGCGCTTTCAAATATATTTGCACTGCAATTACAAGGCGCTCAAGTGATGGTTTGTGGGCCTAAAACCTTGATTCCTAAGTATATTGATAAGCTTGGAGTGAAAGTTGAAACAAATCTACGTAAAGCTTTGAATTGGTGCGAAGTAGCAAATATGCTTCGTGTGCAAAATGAACGTATGGACATAAGTTATTTTCCTTCAACTAGAGAATATACCCAACAATTTGGAGTGAATAAAGACTTGCTTGATTCTTTAGATAAAGAAATTACTATCATGCACCCTGGTCCAATAAATAGAGGTGTAGAAATTACCAGTGATGTTGCAGATTCAAAACAATCTATTATATTAGACCAAGTACAAAATGGTGTAGCAGTAAGAATGGCTGTTATTTATTTATTGGCATCAAAAATTAAACAATAGATTATGATATTTGATCAAAACGGAAATACATCTATAATCACACAAGAAAAAGTTTCGGTTATAGAGTTGGTTAAAAAGCTACAGGCTTTATATCCAAAATTTAAGAACCATAATATTATTGTGTCTTTAACGAGTTTAGATGCTTTAACACAAGCAGAAATAGTAGAATTTTTGGAATTATCCAGCACACATAAAGCGTCAAAGCATTCTTTTGTTATAGTTTCTAATAAAATAGACTTAGATGTTGTTCCTGATGAACTGGTTGTAGTACCAACAACTCAAGAGGCCTTCGATATCATTGAAATGGAAGATATGGAACGCGATCTTGGGTTTTAAAATGGGAAATCTACACCTTGCTCAAGTAAATATTGCAAAACGATTGGCCCCCATGGACGACCCAATTATGCAAGGTTTTATAAGTAATATCGACAAAATGAATGCTTTAGCAGATTCTAGCGATGGTTTTATTTGGAGATTACAGGATGAGGATAAAGATGAAGCAGGAAATGTTTTTCAAGATGATTCTTTATTAATAAACATGTCTGTTTGGGAAAATTTAGATGCTTTGTTTAACTATACTTACAATTCTGGACACATTGAAATTTTTAAAAGGAAAAAAGAATGGTTCAGTAAAATGAAAATGATACACATGGCTTTTTGGTATATTCCTGAAGGTTATGAGCCCACTTTTCAAGATGCTAAAGAGCGTCTAGAATATTTAAATACACATGGAGATACGCCTTATGCATTCTCTTTTAAAAGCAAATTCACTCTTGAAGATGCACTAAACTATAAACAGCTAAGCTAATATGAAACTTTCTATTTTAGGCTGTTATAGTGCTACACCACGTACATTAAATAATACAACATCGCAAGTTTTAGAAATTAACAACCACATGTTTTTAATTGATTGCGGTGAAGGTACACAGGTACAATTACGTAAACACAAAATTAAGTTTAATCGCATTAAGCATATTTTTATATCGCATCTACATGGCGATCATTTTTTTGGTTTAGTAGGTTTAATTTCAACGTTTAGATTACTAACGCGTGAAACGGATTTACACATATACGGGCCTAAGGGTATTAAAGAAATTGTAACGCTTCAAATGAAGTTGGCTGATTCTTGGACAAACTATAATTTATATTTTCATGAGCTGACTTCAAAGAAATCAGAATTAATTTTTGAAGATGAAAAAGTTGAAGTATATACCATTCCATTAAAACATCGAATTTATACAAATGGTTTTTTATTTAAAGAAAAAGAAGGTTTGCGTAAATTAAAAATGAATGCTGTAGAAGATGCAAACATTAATATAGCTTATTATAGAAAGCTAACACAAGGTTTTGATGTTGAAAATGAAGAGGGAGTAACTATAAAAAATGAAACCGTTACTAAACCTGGTCTTAAACCAAAAAGTTATGCTTTTTGCAGTGATACCATGTATAAAGAAGATATTATTCCAATTATAAAAAACGCAGATGTCTTATATCACGAATCTACTTTTTTAGAGCAACATGCGCATTTAGCATTAAAAACAAAACATTCTACAGCAAAAGAGGCGGCCAGTATAGCAAAACAAGCTCATGTGGATACTTTGATATTAGGGCATTATTCGACACGCTATGGCGGCATAGATGCCTTTAAGGACGAAGCTAAAGTTGTTTTTGATAAAGTAGAATTAGCTGAAGATGGCAAAACCTTTGAGTTTTAACCAAATTCATTAAACTTTTCATACAGTCAATTACCTCAATCAAACATAAAACACTTCATAGTTTTGTTATGAATTATAATTTTTAATTAAATCAAACTGCTTATAAATTAATTTACACTTAGTGGCATCTTCATCTTTATTTTCTATTTAATGCTACATTCTATTAAATATTATTTGAGATAAAGTTCAGAATCTTCAAACCACTTTTCAACTTCATAAATTGGTTTGTTTTTATTGATATTGTAACCAAATTTTATGAAACAAAGTTTGGTATTAAGATTATAAAAAAATATATCAAAATTATTTTAAAAAACACGTAAATTGCAGTGTTATGGAAAAGGATTTAAGCAACTATAGAAAATCTTACGAGAAAAGCGAACTACTTTTAAATGAAGTGCCTGAAAACCCCTTAGAATTGTTTCAAAGCTGGTTTTATGAGGTGGACAATCATTTTGCAGAGGACGAAACTAATGCCATGACCATTTCAACATTAGGTTTAGATGGTTTCCCAAAGAATAGGGTAGTGCTGCTTAAAAAATACACCTATGAAGGATTTATTTTCTATACTAATTATAATAGTGAAAAAGGAAAGGCTATTGAAGCCAACCCAAATGTTTGTTTATCTTTTTTTTGGCATGGGGCTGAGCGACAAATTATCATAAAAGGTAAAGCCGAAAAAATTGCTTTGAATTTAAGCGATGGGTATTTTGAATCTAGACCAAGGGGTAGCCAATTAGGGGCCATAGTATCTAATCAAAGTGAAGTTGTAAATGATAGACAACATCTTGAAGATAAACTCTCAAAATTAGAAATTAAATACGAAGGAAAAGAAATCCCGAGACCTGAATATTGGGGTGGTTATATAGTAAAACCTGTTGAAATTGAATTTTGGCAAGGGCGCCCAAATAGACTTCATGACCGTATTCTTTATAAACTTCAAGACGACTATCGTTGGTCAATTAATCGATTATCTCCATAAAATACCGCTGAAATACGTATTTCAGTTCTTGAAGATTGTATTTCACCGACTAAAAACACATAAAGTCGACCAAATACACGCGTTTAATCGATTTTAACATTTCATTAACATTTACTTCAGGTTAGGCTGTTAATTTTACAGAACCAAATCTAAATTCACTTAACCTATGAAGTTATTTTTTAAGTTGCCTTTATTGGCATTGTTTACTGTTTTAACATTTTCTTCATGTTCAACAGACAGTATTGATGATAAAGCAGATGCTATGGAATTAAGCCTTGTTTCTCAAGAGGCCAAAACGATAGAAGTAGAAATTCTAGAACTCATAAATAATCATAGATTGTCTTTAGGCTTAAATCCTTTAGCCGAGATGGATGTTATTAAATCTGTGGCATATAGCCATACAGATTATATGGTTGATAATGATGAAGTATCCCACCATAACTTTTTTACTCGAAGTAATTATTTAAAGTCAAATGCAGGTGCTGAAAAAGTATCAGAGAATGTAGCTTTTGGTTATAGTTCTGCAGAATCTGTTGTAAGAGCTTGGATTAAAAGTGAAGCGCATAAAGAAAACCTAGAAGGTGACTTTACAAATTTTGATATTTCTGCGGAAAAAAATGAAGATGGCAGATGGTATTATACCAATATCTTTATAAAAAAATAATAGTGTTTTTTATATAACACAAAACCGCAAATCCGTTTTAATTTACTGATCAATATCTATAAGAAGAAATTAAATTGTTATTATTAATAAGTTGGTTGTTGTTAATTTAGCCTTAGGTATAAGATCCACTCATTATTGAGAGGATTTTTTTTGATTAATGAACCGTTTCTACATAAATCTAATATATCATTTAGTAATATTCATCCGTTTTTATTGGAGTAGATTCATTAAGATTACCTCTAAAATTTTTCATACTTATGTGCACCAAGTTTTAATTCTAGATGATTAAGATATTCGCTTGTAACAAAAAGGAAGTATAAGCTTTTGCTTAATTAATTATAGCTCAAAAACATCATTGATTTTACCGATTTTAAAACCCAAACCCGTAACGGTTTTTGCTTCATAACTATCAGGGTCAATTACTGGATTAGTATGGTTAAAATGAATAAAAACGACCTTATTCTTTTCTTGCTGGTTTAGTTCTTTAAAGTTTTCAAGACTTTCAATAATAAAAGGGTGAGGAATTTGTGAAATATCTCTGTTATTTATTTCTTTCCCACTGTAAAATGTGGCGTCCAAGAATGCATAATCTACTTTTTTTATTTCATCAAGAATAACTTTATCCCATTTATCCCATTTATCGATATCTGGAATAAATAAAGCACTTTTATTTGGCCCTATAATTTTGTAACCCACCGTTTCAGAATATTCATCTCTATGAGGAACTAAAAACGGAATAACTTTAATTTTTTCAGATAGTTGTATGGTTTTTTCATTTTCTATTTTTATTATATTGATATTTTTTCTTTCTACAAGTAAGTTCCAAGGCCCATTATTAATTAGAAATTCTTTCATTTTTGGCATAGCATAAACTGGTATGTTTTGTGCATCCATAGCTTCCTTACCTAAAAATATTAACCCCGTATAATGACCAATATGGGCGTGAGTTAAAAATATACCATCTGCTATTTCTTTATTACTTAGCTTTTCATAGCTAGTAAGCATTTTCATTTGTTGCGCTATGTCGGGAGTGGCTTCAAATAAATAAGTTTTATTATTTGGGGTATCAATTAACCCTAATGAAATTATTTGTCTATTATTATTATTATTATTATTATTATTTTGATTTTTAAATAGATCGATACAACATGATTTATTACACCCAATTTGCGGGGAACCGGCATCTTGAATAGTCCCTAGTATGACTATTGAAGTATTATTTATATTTATTTCTTTAGTGTTTTGTTCTTCAAGAGTATTTATTGAAGGTTTTTTGTTTGAACAAGAAAACATAATAACGATCAAAAAAAGGATGCTGTATTTTTTCATTTTTTTACTTCTAATTTGTCTTAATCGATTACAATTATTAGTGGTGTTGTTATGCATCTAATTTAGGCATAAATTAGATGTTGTTTTCAGTTCTAATTTTTTAAATTCATTTTTAATAAAAAAACCACCAAAATTAAATTTCTTTTAGTGGTTTAATAATAATTATGTTGGTTTTATTTTATTTCATTTTGACAATAATAAATTGAGTGCGTCTGTTTGATTGATGCTGCTCTTCAGAGCATTTTGAAGTACTATTACAGTCATTAGTTAATCTTTCTTCCCCATACCCTATATAATCTACAATTCTAGCAGAATTAACACCTTTTTCAACTAAGTATTTATAGGTTTCATTTGCTCTTTCTTGAGAAAGCTTATAATTATAATCAGCAAAACCTCTAGAATCTGAATATGACTCAATTTCAATTGTCATGTTAGGATATACATTCAACATGGTGTTTACAATGCCATCCAATTCTTGTATATCTTGATTTCTAATTTCAGAACTATTATAACCAAAGTAAATGTCAGGAAAATTTATTAATACTGTAGTTTCTAATTCTTTTGCTTTTGGTTGCAATGAAAAGTCCGTAGGAATCACTTTTACGTTTCTATCTATACTTTTTGAGGATATGATATTTGTATAAGCCTCGTAACCATTTCTATTAACTTTAACGGTATAGTCTGTATCTCGATTAATGTTAATAGAATAGTGTCCGTCATTATCAGTTTGACATGTATCAATTTCATTATTATTTGTGTCAAGCAGCTTAACCACAGCATTACTAATGGGGTTATTGCTAATATTATCAAAAACAGTTCCGTCAAGGTTTAATGGAAGAATTCTATTATAAGCATAAATATCATCACTACCAACACCACCATGTCTATTGGATGCGAAATACCCAGATAATCCATCTTCACTCATAAAAAAGGAAAAATCGTCTTTACTAGAATTTACTGGAGTCCCTAAATTAATAACACTAATAATGTTGCTATTTTTTTCTGAAACTGTACCAAAAATATCTAATAAGCCTAATCCCGGGTGACCATCAGAGGAGAAGAAAAGAGCTCCTTCACTATTAATAAATGGGAATCTTTCGTTTTTATCTGTATTAACCAAGCTTCCAAGATTTTTTGGTTTTCCGTAAGAACCCTTATTAATATCAACATAATAAATATCAGACCCACCAAAGCCACCAGACCTATCTGAAGCAAAATACAGTTTTGATTCGTCTTCACTTAATGCTGGGTGACCGTTTGAATAATGATTGCTGTTAAAAGGGAGTTCTTCAATATTTGTCCATTTATCTTCAACTAACAACGCTTTGTATATTTTTAAATTTGAAACACCTTCATTGTTTCTTCCTAAAACATTTTTTATAAAATCAGTTCTAGAAAAATACATGGTTTTACCATCTTTAGTTAAAGTTATTGGGCCATCATGGTATATAGAGTTTACTTGTCCTTTTATTTTAGATTTACCAGTTACGATACTATCATTAGAATTTTTATCAATCACATAAATATTAAGAAAGGGTTCCTCATCCCAACCATTTATATGTTTTTTTAAATGACCTTTATCTCTTGATGATGTGAAGTAAATATTACTATCATGCTCAAAGGCACCAAAATCACTAAACTTTGAATTGAATTTAATTTCCTTTAAAAAGTACTGTTTCTTAGCGTTGAAAATAGAGTTTAAGAAATCTGAATCTTTTAAAAATATTTGTTCTTTAATATTTCCGCCAGCATCTTTAAACTGTTTCATCCATAAACGGGACGCTTCATAATCTTTAACACCGCGCAATGCTTGTGAATAATTATAATAGTATTTAATGGGAACGTTGTTTTGTTTTACCGCTTTTTCATAATATACAACGGCACTGTCTGGGTTTCTCAAGTAAGCATAACTATCAGCCAATTGCCTGGTCGCATAATCAGTGTTAAAACCCTCATTAATTAATTCGTAGTAAGCATCAATAGCTTGAAAAAAAGCAAAATTATTAAATAAATTGTCTGCTCTTTTTTGCATATCATTTTGTGCAAAAGCACAGATAGTGATGAGCAAAGCGATACCTGTTGTTATGTCGTTTTTTAATTTCATTTGGGGTCTTATTTCATTAAAAAATCTTATAGTATATGTCTATACGTAATTAGGTTTTGCGTTATCTATTCCATTTTCACTACAATAAATTGTGTACGTCTGTTTAATTGATGTTTCGCTTCATCGCAAGCTACACCATCAGCGCATTCATTTATTAACCTACGTTCACCATAACCTTTATATTCTGTAATGTTTGATGAGTTTACACCTTTAGATATTAAATAGTTATAGGTTGATTTAGCTCTATTAGTAGATAAGATGTCATTGTATTCAAAAGTTCCGCGAGAATCTGTATGAGCTTCAATTCGAATAACCATTTCAGGGTAGTCATCCGTCATCAGTTTTACTATTTTATCTAACTCAAGGGCATATTCCTTACGAATATTATACTTTTCGAAATCAAAATAAATAGGTTTAAGTTGCGCATTTTTTACAGATGTAGAATCGTTTCCAATCAAGTTGTTTTCGTAATCTAAATTGTTGGTATTTAATTCAGCTAGTTTAACAACATCTTGTACTGGATTCAATAATAAATTAGCACTAATCGTTATTAATTCAGTTTGAATATTTTTTGAGGTGAATTCTCTATAATCTTCAATGTACTTATCCTGATTAGCAACTATTTTATAATCTTTATTTCTATCAATATTTATTTGATAATAACCATTTTCATCTGTTTCCATATAGGCCACTTGATTACCTTGGTCATCAAATAAAGTTATTTTTGCAGCGACTATAGGGTTGGTATTTATAGCGTCAGTTACAACACCTTCGACATGAAGAACTGGTTCTCTGTGGAATGCATAAATATCATCACTACCACGACCTCCTTGGCGATTTGAGGCAAAATACCCCGTTATTCCATTTTGATTCATGGTAAAGGCAAAGTCATCTTTATTCGAGTTAACAGGCACTCCTAAGTTTATTACATCTGCGATGCTTTCTTCATCATCACCTTTTATGGTTGCAAAGACATCTAGCAAGCCTAAACCTGTATGTCCATCAGAAGAAAAGAATAAAACACCTTCATTATTTACAAAAGGGAATCCTTCTGCACTTTCTGTGTTGATAATATCTCCTAAGTTTTGAATATTTCCAAGTGCTCCGTCTTGAGCTATATCTACAGTCCAAATATCAGACCCACCGCGAGTTCCTGGTCTATCAGAAGTGAAATATAATTTAGTATCATCAGTATTTAGAGCTGCGTGTTGGGTTGAAAAATTATCACCATTTATAGAAAGGTCCTCAACATTGGTCCATAAACTATCAACAAATGTTGCACGGTAGATTTTCATATTGGTTAACCCTTTTTTATCCTTTATTTCAATATTATCTTTGAAATTATTTCTTGAGAAGTACATGGTTTTTCCATCCTTTGTGATGGTAACCGGACCATCATGATAAATGGAGTTTACATCACCAGGAAGTTTTGCTGTATGGTCAACATTTTTTTTAGAGCCAGCTTTAGTAACATACACGTCTAAGAAAGGTTGTTCGTTCCATCCATAAAGACGTTTTATAGCGACGCCTTCATCACGAGCGGAAGCAAAATATACTTTCCCATTATGTTCAATGGCTCCAAAATCACTATACTTAGAATTGAAGCGAACTCTGTCCAAAAAATATTGTTGTTTTGCACCAAATACGCTGGTTATAAAATTAATATCTTTTGAAAAATCATTAGCATTAACAACACCACCAGAATCTTTATAACGTTTAAGCCAAATTTGAGATTCATCATATTTTTTCATTCCACGAAGTGATTGTGCATACTTGTAATAGTACTCCAATGGGACATTCTTCTGCTTAACAACACTTTTATAAAATCTTGAAGCATTTCTTGGATCTCTTAAAAACGCATAACTGTCTGCAAGCTTTCTTGCAGCATAGTCTCTGTTATAGTTATCTTGAAGAAGCTCTCTATAAAGTTTTGCAGCTTTTACAAAAGAAAACTTATTGAATAATGTATCAGCTCTTTTTTGCTTTCCTTGTTGAGAAAACACTGAAAAACTAAGCATAAATGCAACACAAACTAATATGTAATTTTTAGTATTCATAGACAAATTTGTATTAGAAATATCTAGGTGATTTTAATTTAGAACTCAAGAATTTAAACTCATACATAAGAAGTATTTCATGCGTTCCTGTCGTATAGTCTGCAATTTCAGATATTGGTTTTTCATAAGCGTAACCAATTCGTAATTGTCTGGATACTTGAAAATCTACAATACCACCAATAGCAGCAGTTTGTTCATTAATTCTATATGAAGCACCTAACCAAAGTTTTTCGTTAAATAAAAAATTTCCAGTTAAGTCATATGATATAGGAGCACCATTAGTAGCTTTAATTAAAGCCGCTGGTTTAAACTTTATACTTTTTGTTACATCAATTACACCACCAGCTGTAAAATAGTAACTTATACGATCTAATGCTTCAAAATCATTTGCGTTATTGGCATCATTATTTAATATTCTTGGAGCAGATAAACTAGCATAAATCTTATTTGTACTCCAATAAACACCAGCACCAATATTTGGAGCCCATCTATCTTCTGTTCCATAAATTAGTGGGTCATTTTGATTGTCTTCATTTAGACGAAAATCTGTATCAAAACTAAACTGTGTAAATCCACCTTTTAAACCAAATGCTAACTTTCCATCTTTGCCTGTTGGAATACTATATGAAAAATCACCGTATACATAGGTAAAATTTTGGGGCCCTAAATCATCTTCAATAAACGACAAACCTATGCCTATCCTATCATTTCTAAGCGGAGTGTGTATAGACAGTGTTTGTGTAATAGGACCTCCCTTAAATCCAACCCATTGGCTTCGATGTAATCCAACTATACTTAAAGCCTCTCTACTTCCTGCATAAGCTGGATTTATTGAGATTGTGTTGTACATATACTGTGTGAATTGCGGTAATTGTTGCGCAACCCCTACCGTACAGCTTAACAACGCAATAGCGATTATATTATGTTTTAAAAGTTTCATAGGTTAAGATATTATTTTGTTCCTAAATAAACTGGACCTGTTAATGGGTTCAATCCACTGTTTCTTAAATTAATGATATAGTAATAGGTTCCGTTTGGTAATTGTCCGTTGTTCCCGATAGATGACCTAGGTGATGATCCATTCCAATCTCCAAAGACACCAGATCCCGATTTTAAACTACCCAAGGTATAATCGTTAGACTCAAACACAAGAGCTCCCCAACGGTTGAATATTTTTATTTCAGCAACAAAACCACATAAATCTATGCCCTGAATATCAAACGATTCATTAAAACCATCTCCATTTGGTGTTATTGCAGTTGAAATACTAATATCCTTTTCACCACAAGGTAAAACTCTACATTTGGCGTCAACAACCATAATTACATCAGTAATATTTATACACCCGCTTTGGAATCCTGTATATCTTAATACATATTGAATTCCATCAGTATTAGGATTAAACTCTTCGGAATATGCAGAATCTAAATTAGTAGGGTCAAAAATACTACCGTTTATAGTTGCTATTGTGCTACCTTCAATAATTTCCCAGGTACCACCAAAAACATCATCTGCTAAGAAATTACCTAAGTTCAAAACACCTTCATCAAAACATCTGTCTTCAGCAACAACTTCATTTAAAACTTCATCAAGTGATACATTTAATGTTTGAGTATATACCTCTTCATTATTACAAGCATCTCTAACTGTCCAAGTTCTTATAATTTGATAATCTGTAATTACATTTTCGTCAAATGAATTTGTCTCATCAAAAACAACAATTACATTTGAAGAACAGTTATCGGTAAACTCTACCTCGGGTGCATCAGGAATATCGGTACAACTTACATCAAGTGTTGTTTCAAAAGTTGATGTAGGTACTGGTGCAGTTGTATCTTGTACGTTTATAACCTGAGTATGGGTAGTTGTTAATCCACAATCATCAGTAGCAATCCAAGTACGAGCAATTGAATAATTTGAAGGACAATTTCCATTAGTTCTTACGTCACTTACTGTTACTAGGGCATCGCCACAATTATCGGTAGCCGTTAAACTAGTTACATCAGGTATTGCATCACATTCAACAGTTGTATCTCTTGGTAAAGATTCTACAAATGTTGGAGGCGTAGTATCTTGAATAATTATATTTTGAGTGTGTGTAGTTGTTAATCCACAAACATCAGTAGCTACCCAAGTACGAACTAAAGTGTAGCTGTTAGGGCAATTTCCATCAGTTCGTGAATCACTAACTGATACAGTAGCTGAATTACAGCTATCAGTAGCTGTTAACGTTTCTGCTACAGGAATAGCGTCACATTCAACTACAATATTTGTATTAGGTAATGTCTCAACAAAAACAGGAGGTGTACTGTCTTGTACTGTAATTATTTGAACGTGAGTATTAGTAACACCACATTCATCCGTAGCTGTATAAGAGCGCGTTATTATGTAGTTATTAGGACAATTCCCGTCTGTTCTAACGTCATTCACAGTTACTGTTGCAATACCACAATTATCTGTTGCTGTTAAAATTTCTTGAGCAGGTATACCGTCGCATTCTACGACTAAGTCTGCTGGAAGCGTAGTTTGATCAAAATCTGGAGCAGTTGTATCAGCTGTTGATATGATTTGATTCGCACTAACTGTGTTTCCACATGCATCAGTAGCAGTCCAAGTACGAGTGATTGTGAAATTACCGGAACAAGTGCCGTCCACAATAACATCGTTAAAAGTTACGATAGGATTTGCATCACAATTATCAGTAGCAGTTGCAGTACCAAAAGCTATAGGCGTTAAATCATCACTACATTCAGCAGTTATATTAGCTGGTAATGTAAGTTCTGGAGCTGTGTTGTCTTCAACAGTAATAGTTTGAGTATTAGTAATAGATACCCCACAGATATTTGTTGCTGTCCAAGTTCTTAAAATAGAATATGCATTAGGACATGATCCATTTGTGATAGTTTCATTAAAAATCACATCTAAATTGCCACATGAATTTGAAACAGTAAGTGCTTCTGCAGCTGGAATAACATCACATTCTACGGTTATATCAGAAGGTAATGTACTTTGATTAAATGTTGGAGCATCAGGTTGTGTAAATGTATATGTTGCACTTACATTTGTAGTGCTACATAAGTCACTTATGCTCCAAGTGATTTCTATAGAACCTCCAATACAGAAATCTATAGATTGCGCAACAAAATCATTTGTTACAGTTGATAAACACCCACCACTAAAACTCTCATTAACTCTAGTTGTTTCATTAGTTACCCAAGTGGCAATGGCTAAATCAAGATTACTTTGAGCAGCTGTTAAATCAGAAGTTCCAAAGTCACAGGCGTCAGATGTATCGTCAGCAGGATTGGTATAAGTAACATCAATAGGAGCTGTTAAATTAAAGACAGCAGTTTCCGTAAAGGTTTCACATAAATCAGTAATGATCCAAGTAATGGTAGTTGCACCACCATCACATAAAACAGGAATAGCCGCCGCAGCACTATTATTAGTTAATATGGGCGAACAACCGTTAGCAATAGAAAAAGCAGCAGTTTGTGCAGCTACCCAATTGTTAAAGGCAGTATCTACTTCACTCTGAGTTGTATAATCACAGGCGTTAGATGTATGGTCCGCAGGATTAGTATAAGTAATTGCAGTAGGAGCAGTAACCGTATATAAAGCTGACTTATTAATTGTTTCACAAATATCATCAATAGTCCAGTTGATTGTAATAGTACCACCAATACATAAATTTAGAGATTGATTCGTAAAATCGTTAGTTACAGTAGGAGAACCTCCTGTAAGACTATTAGTAATAATATTAGTTTGATCAGTAACCCATGCAGCAATATCAGCATCTAAATCTGATTGCGCTACAGTGATATCATCATTATCAAAATCACATGTATTTGTATTTCTACTAGAAGGATCTGTAAAGTTGATACCGTCCGGTTGGGTAAATGTATAGGTAGCACTGAAATTAATAGTTTCACATAAATCCGTAATAGTCCAAGTTACGGTGATACTATCAGAAGCACAGAACGAGATGGATTGATTCGCATAGTCATTAG
>Ga0213861_10001150_pt1 | contig 23497 bp, 27 predicted proteins | sample PICome_4_FD_160110 | JGI IMG/M metagenome (GOLD analysis project Ga0213861, IMG submission 160110) | Coastal seawater microbial communities near Pivers Island, North Carolina, United States - PICO131 | ecosystem: Environmental > Aquatic > Marine > Coastal | place: USA: North Carolina... | reverse complement strand
TGTTGATAACTTTAACTCTTATAATTTGTAGACGTAAATATTTTTTGCGCATTCTTCCCTTCGAATCCTATTCGCCCATTCTTTCTTTCAACAAATTCTATAAAATTAAAAGGGATTTGTTGAACACCATCTGTAAATTTATATTCAACTAAATCAGCATTGATACTGAATTGCAATAATTCTTTATCTTCACTCACTTGGATAGGTTCATCTGGATTATTTAACGTATACTTAGGAAAGTCAGTTTTAATTTTCTCGCAGGTTTCTTCAATATCATTTACCAAAAATGCAATATGGTTTATTTGATTTCTAAACAATAAAGTTGAACCTAAGTACTGATTGTATTCATTTACTTTTTTATAAAATTCAAACTCGGGTGCAACGGGATTTTTGATGTAAAAATGTAATTTATCTAAATTCAAGAATGACCTTGATTTAATAAATTCATCTTTAAGAATTCCATCATATTGACTAACAAATATAAATGTGTCATCACCTCGTGACATCCATTTAGCAGAGACATTGTTTCCAAAGGTGTATTCATCTTTTTCTAATTTATATTCGTTATCTTTTTCCAGTTTTTCTATTAAAGAATACATATCAAACGTACGATAAGCATAATGGTCTATTTTGAAAACATTATTAAACATATTGTCTGCTATATTATGAAATTGTTTGGAATGTTTTAAAAAATTACGAAGAGAATTCATTTGTGTTATTATAAAATAAAATAATTTTTAATAATTCAATAAATTAATCATGAATCGTCATACATTTAATTTCTTTTAAAGAGACATACTCTTTATGAGGAGCATAATAATCCCATTCATAATCGTGATTTTTTTCACAATACATATCTGCCTCTAAGGTGGTGCTCATCCATCCTACAATTTTACTATCTTTAAAAATAAGTGCCATAGATGCCTCATACATTTGATTTGTTATCATTTATTTATCTATACACATATGATGACAAATATTAAAGTACAAATATTTACGTTTGGACTTTCCTTTTATTGTAAACTCATCTTAGTAATGGAACAGATATATTTAGAAATCTTAGGTGAGTTTGGTATTTCCGAATTGGAAAAACTGGATGGCACACTTCTTGACCGTGAGGCCTTTCTAAACGATGAAATTTATGAACGAGTAAAACTGAAAGTTACTGAGTTGAAAAAATATTTTAGTTCTTCGCTTCTTACATCCCTACAAGAAAATGCATCAACCAAACAGAGATTTCCACTTATAAATATTGTACGCCAATTACTTCGTGTTAAATATTATCAAATGGAACCTATTCGTAAGGCAAATGGTTACGAAAAATCTGGAAAAAAATTGTATAAGCGTTATTTTCTGGTTAAAAAGATAGCGTCATAGAATATAAATGCAATTGATTAGTTTAGTTTGCGCGAGTTATTTAATGGGTATGTCAAGTCAGTCACAAATTGATTATGAATTGACATACGTTAGTGATGGGTTTCCTGACCAACCATCCAATATTTTCTCCAGTGCAACCGATGAAAGTCATATCATTTCCCAGCATACTGTTACTTCTGAATGTATTACAGAATGTTCATCAAACACTCAATGTTTAGGGTATGTTTCTTTTGACCAACCTGTTAATTGTGTTACCCTAAATAATTTAGGCACGGTAGAGACGACCAATCAGACAGCACTCAGTTTTACAAAGTATGCACGTTATGATATTCGTGACCAACACACATTGGATGGGTATTTCTGGTACAGTCAAGAGGAACATGCAGTGGGTCAGGAACATACTGTGTATATTGATATGAATCATAATGGACAACACGATGATGGAGAACCACTCAATAATACCAACAATAATCAGTTTGCTTTCCATGACTTACCAACTGGAAACTATATGGTTCGCGAAATTCAGACAGATTCGTGTACACAGATATTTCCTGGGGCATGGGGTAACAATTTAATGCCATCTAATGGCGACCCTAATTTTGTCAATAGTGTGGTGCAGTTTTATCATTCAGGACACCCAACTCAGGTAAATTTTACCGGAGGTCTCATTCTTGATCCTGAAGTTGGTTCATATTCTGAAATTGCAAATGCTCAAAGTGGTTTCATTTTGGAAAATACCCCGTATACCTTTCTCTCTTTTATTACAGATGACGGAATCGTGCTAGCATTTTTGAATGAAGTGATTGAAGATGGAGAAGGAAACGATATTATTATCCACACATTTGAACAATCAACCACTAAAGCACATGTCAGTGTAAGTCAAAATAATATTGACTACACAACCATAGGGGTTTTGGATGATAATACCACTGAATTTGATTTGGCAAACACCTCCTTTTCGGGTAAAGTGGCATTTGTGAAGTTGCATTTTTTCAATGATGAAGGCAGAAATGATGTGCGTAATATTGTAGGGGTTGAGGGAACCTCAGTTGTTGAGTATTTTTCACCCCCATATGCCATATATGCAACAGTTCCCCAAATAGAACCAGCAGTATTCGTTAAAGACTGTGTTTACTACTACGATTGTTATACTTATTGTATTTTCACACGATTAACATTTGATACAATTGATTCGTGTATGGTGGGATGCGACTTATGGGAAGAAACTGGAACGTGCAACTGTCCTCATTATAATACTACGGATGTACCATTCTATGGAGAGATTTATCAACCAGACCAATGTTTTGACGGGTGCAGTTATAAAATTCAACACGAAGTTTATCCAGACTATACGGTAAGGATGCACGCCTCCGGACGTCCAGACCAAATCACAAGCACCGTAAACTGTGTTGAATACGATATTTCGGGTCTTTCACCAAATGGATGTATTATGGATGCGATTGATTCGTGTTCACGACAACCCTCTTGTAATGCGCTTTCTTTAGATGACCATATGCACGGACATCTTTACATGGACCATCAATACGTTGATGAGGAAAATAGTTATTTCTTGATGAAAAACCAAGTGAATACCAGTTTGGAACGATTTACAACACCGACAACAACTCGTACAACCACACAAACGAGAACAGCAACGACTACTCAAACCAGCACTGCGACAACGACGCAGACTGAGACACCCACAAGCACCCAAACCAGTACTGCAACAACATCCCAAACCAGTACTGCAACGACTACCCAAACCGAAACCCCTACGACTACTCAAACAACGACTCCCACCACTACACAACCACCCTCCGAATCAACTGCTATCTCATCCACTGCTGCTGCACTCATTGCTGTATGTGTTTTATTAGCAGTTATTGTATTAAGTGTACTTGCTGTGGTAATTATAAATCGTAATCGCAAACACCGTGAAGCAATGCGTAAATTGGAGGAGGCACATCGCAATCCACAACCATTTATAAATCCAGTTTATGGAACAGGACGCAAAATTTCTGGTTCTTCTTTAGTGCCCAATGGAAAAATGTCACCAGTTTATTTAGATGTTGTCCCAAGCAGAGAGTATTTGGAATCACCCGATCTTGGTTCACCTCGTCTTTTTGCCGCATCTAGGTCGGTTTCGCCAGTAAAAATTGAGACAAACGTCTAAGAATTAATATAAATAGATGAGTATACATAAATTTATATTATTATTATATCATGTCCTGGATCCATAGACTAGGTCGCTATTCTGGGTATGTCGCAAAAAATTACGTTGCGAGGTCACCTGAAAAAGTTTGCAACGCAACACTGCAACGCGAAATAAATCATTTACTAAAAAATCCTTCTATCATTCCTTCTATTTTATACGGAAAAGAATATACTGGGTATCTTGGCACACCTCATGAATCACCATCCTATGGAAAAAAGACAATCTATCAGTATGGTTATTTGGAAAAGAACCATTATTTCAAACTTGCAAAGTTTGTGCAAGGCAAACAAATGTGGAAAAATGTGCCTATGGATGACAAACTAGAGATGTTTGAGAGAATAGCAGATTTAGTTGAAAACAAGTATTATTACAAGATGATGGCAGCAACAATGGTAGGACAAGGCAAAAATTTTATGGAAGCAGAATTGGATGCGATTGCTGAAACAGTGGATTTTCTCCGTTTCAATATTCAATACACCTCACAAATATGTGAAAAACAACCCTTAGGTGAAATGAACTATTCCCAGTATTTACCATTACAAGGTCGCGTTGCAGCTATCACACCCTTTAATTTCACTGCTATTGCTGCTAATTTGAGTACAGCACCGCTGTATTTTGGAAATACAGTGTTCTGGAAACCCAGCGAAAAGAGTCTTCTCTCTAACTATCTCTTTTATCAAATATGTTTGGAAGCAGGATTACCGCCAGAAGTGTTGCATTTTATCATTATGAAACCGGAAGATTATATTGAGCACGTTGTGAGAGACCGAACAGGAGGCATATTATTCACAGGTTCTACTGAGGCATTCACAAACATTTTAAGGAAAGTCAATTATCGCGACCACTTTCCTCGCATTATTGGAGAAACTGGCGGAAAAAATTATCATTTTGTGGAAAGAACTGCCGATTTAGACCTAGTTGTGGAAAAAACGTATCAAAGTGCTTACGGATATTCAGGACAAAAATGTTCGGCATGCTCTATGCTTTATTTACCCGATTTTATGAAAGACGAATTTATTGAAAAATTTAAGGAATACCACAAAGAACATCATACAAAAGAACAATACTGTCTTATTGGTAAAGAATCATATCAGCAAACTGTCAATGTCTTAGAGCAAGCAAATAACGAAAAATCAATGGAGTTGTTAATGGGAGGAAGTTACAGTGATGAAAATGGATATTACGTGGAACCCACATTATTCAGGGTTTCTTCACAAAATCAATTTACAAGTAAAGAACTATTTGCTCCGATCTTAATGGTTAAATTTTACCATACAAACTTTACTTATATGGCATTAAGTGACTGTGCTAACAACTCACATTACAAACTAACCGGTGCAATTTTTAGTCGTGACCAAAAATTCATTGATTATGCTTCAAAAGAGATGGATAATACGTGTGGTAATTTTTACATAAATGATAAATCCACTGGTTCTGTTGTGGGACAACAACCCTTTGGAGGATTTGGAAAATCAGGAACCAACGACAAAGCAGGTGACATAAATTTCATGATGCGTCTGTTTTCTCAGCGCAACATCAAATATAATCATCAAGTCCATTAAGCATTTTTAACTTCAAGCATTTTATTTTTATAGGCAAAACAGTAATGTTCCCGTGATAACATCAAATTTCGGTTTTTATGCTCTTTATTTTTTAGAAGCATAAGTGCCCCTTTTTTACTCAGTAGATACCCTGAAAAGTCATGCATATCGGGATGAACGAAATCTAAATTCGTACTAAAACGAAACGGGTGTTTAATGTTATTTTCTTGGGATGACAGTGCAATTAAGTTATAGTCTACTGGAAGTTCATTTGCAATTAATCCTAAATGCATTCCTAGTTGTTTGAAATCTATATGCACATTATCATCGATTACCAGTACATCATCATTTTTTTTAGAAACCTTTTCCCAAACCTCTTCTTCATTACTCTTAATATATGTACTAATACCTAATTTTAGCGTTAACAATGAAACTAACATAAAAAAATTGTTGTTCAATTTATCCTTGTTTATAATATAAATTTTTTTGAATAAATGCGGCACTTGTTTAACTGGAAGTGATAACTGTCGTGGTGGTTTATTAGAAGGAATATCTTTTCTATCATTTGCTTTTTCTAATTCTATATCAAAAATGGGATATTTCATGACATATATGTCTTTCTCAAATAATCGTAGTTCATTCATAAAATTGCATATGGGTGATCTAATCGGTGATAGTGGTATTCCATTTAAATTTTTTTTTAATCCACGTTTGCTTATAATATAACCCATATGTGTCATTTCTGGGACATCTGGATAATTAAAAAATTCGTTGCATTTTCGCAAAACTTTACGTGTTTTGGAACTATCAAATAATGAGAGAACAGAAAATAATGGGGGTGCATTATTAAAAACCTCCGTGATTTTTTCAAGAAAATTGTTTTCAAACTCTTTCTTTAAATGAATACTATTATCAAGTACTAGTACATTATTCATTTTTTTATCCAGCATCATTTTCCACGCAGTTTTATGCTCTACATAATGCTTTATTTCTTTTAAACTAAGCATACGTTTCTCAGGTTCATATTTTATAAAATTATTCAAATCATTACTTTTCATGTCTGCATATTGAGCAGTTACATCGCCAGTGCTGATTAATTGTTCCTTAGTAATATTTGGAATACTAAAAGGCATTATTACTTTAACCCCTAATTTCTTGGCAATATGAATTATATTTTCAGTTTTCTTTTTCTCCGGTAGGGTTTCTACTATAAAGCAAGCATCAAACATATATATATATCTATAATATACATATATTATTTATTTTATATTAGAGTAAAATATTCTTTACATTTATTATTATTATGTAATGGTATGAGTGTAAAAAATAAACTACTCGTTATTATTTTAACCCATGATAATTCTTTTTTTGAATAAAGTTCAATAAAGTACTCTTCAAAACATTTAATCATTGCCTTTTTATAGTTTTCGCCGACTACTTTACCTTGTAAAATTTCATCATATCCTCTTAATGATTGATATAATTTTGCCCAATCATATAAATAGTCCCCATATAATGTACAGTTTGTTCCTAATTTTCCACGCATATCTATGAATTTAATTTTGTCATAATTGTTAATAATTATATTGGTCATCACAGCATCTCCATGTATTACTACACATTTACCACATTTTTCACTCTCATATCTCTCAAGCAACTCTTTTAGTTCTACATATTTTTTTTCTGCATCTTTAAACTGAGAATAATCATAACTCTCATAACGTTGTTTCATTTTTTCCGAATAATTCGCATAAATATTTAATCCACTTTTGTTTTCATCCACCGTGCAACTTTGAATACGCTTGATGCTATTCATTACATTCCTCAATATAATAGTTGTCATTAATTCTGAAAGGTAGAGAGAAGTTAAGGTTAATCCCTTTATTTTTTCCATGGTATACCAAGATGAATTTATTGCGTCAAAATCAATTAAACATGGAAACATATCCTTTATCGATGAGGGTATATGTCTATAGTAGTAAATTTCACCAGACAGGTCTGTCGAACGTTTTGTATATGTTTCAATACTATTTTGCTCTATTTCATTAAAATCGCGCGGGGTTACACTGTCCATATAGAATCCAGTTGCTTTCTCTAAATTTTCAAACGCGTTTAATGCCGCATCGTCAATATAAACATTAGCATACGGTTTTCCAAAATAAATTTCATCATAGGGTATGTCAAATCTTTCCAAAGTATCAAATGTGATTTTACCTATATCTGCCATTGCCCCACCCACATTTCCACAATGAGTTTTCATTCGCCGCGCGGTATAAATAATTATTGTGTGACCAAATTTATGCAAATATTTTAAAAAATCAATGTTTTTCTGAATGGGTTGAACAGACGTGTAATCTCCTTTTTTTAATGGAAATGTAACTAACGTGTTATCTAAATCAAAACAGATTCGTTGTTTTTCAATACGGTATTCATTATTCTTACAGGAAACAAGAGGATAATTATTACAAAACGACCTAACTTGAATTGGAGTTCCAAGACAACTCCATTTGCAGCGTTCAATACAGCAATTATTAAAGACGACTCCTGATTTTACCATTGACCGCACTACCGAAGAAATATAAAACTCACCCTTTTGCAATCCTTCTTTTTTTGCTAATATTTTTTCACAATGTTCTAAAAAGCAATGATAGGAATTAAATCCATATGCGCCAGTACAAGCATAATTGGATACTCTTTGTTTTTCCACAATATCTTCTACATTATTTTGATTGGATACTTTGACAAATGAGTAAATTGGTGCACTGTCTTTATCTAGAACTGTAAATAGTTTATTTTCTCCTTTCCAAAGATCAATAACATCATTAGTATAAAAATTGTCGCCATCTAGAGAGATGAAGGGACAGTCGTCAATTTTATTTTGTTTTAGATAAGTTAAAGCAATTTGCAATGTATCTGCTGCACCACGAGTGTTTTTCTCAAGAGGAACAAAATGAAATTTAAGTGTAGGGTAATCTTTTCGTAACATATCTTCTAGGCGATATTTAGTATATTCTTTATTGTAAGGAATACAAACAAACTTTACATCTTTACAATTTAGATTATCTAATAAATAATAAAGTATCGGTTTTCCAAATACCTTTATAAGTGCTTTTGGTTCTTTGTACCCATTTGATTTAAATCGTTCTCCGGTTCCACCTAGAGGTATTACCACAATCATTACTTTTTATTATATTAAAATTAAAAGATTCTAACTCTATTATATATGGATTATTCCTTTTTACATATAATCACTTCTTTTTATTTACCTAAAGAAAAAGACCGCCGTGATGAGATTTTATTGACCTTAGGCAAAAATCTAGAATCTCCAAATGTAAAGACTATTCATCTTTTTTTAGACGACGAAAATGCGGTCGAATATTTACAAAGAGAATATAAGAGTCAACTTGAAAGTGGCAAAATACATATTGTACGAATTGGCAGGCAACCCATTGTTGCTGAAATGATAATATTTGCCAATATTTTGGTGGGAAAAATATGTATGATATTAAATGCCGATATTTGGTTACATTCAATATCTGATTTAGGTTTATTTGAGAATATGGAAGGAAAATTATATGGTTTAACACGTCATGAAAGTAATATGCATGGACGACTTATTGACCGATATGACCAAGGATCAGGGTTTGTAGGAAGTCAAGATGCGTTTATATTTAAATCACCTGTAAAACAACAAGTCATCGAAAAAACAAAGTTCCCTCAGAATGTTTGGGGTTCTGACAATGTTATTTTGCGTGAATTTCAAAATGCTGGATATAAATTGTTTAATCCTTGTCGTCAAATTATTACGGTTCATGAACATGCCTCTCAGGTTCGTAACGAAAACCGTGAAAGATTACCCCCTCCGTGGGTCTCTTTGAAACCTTGTTATATAACCTTAAATGATGGAAATAATACTGATAATAACGTTTTAAACTTAAAACAGTCAAACAATTATTTAATAGATAAGATTAAATCAAATGAACCTTTTCTAATAAGTCGCATAGGAGTTGAGGCACAATGTGCTTTGACATTATTAAAATTTAACAAATCAGATAAAAATTTAACTCATATTATAGATAAAAATGCTGGGATTTATTTTAACGAAAATGACAAAAATCAATTACTCGAATTGTATGCCAATATTTATGCTGATAGTTTAAAAAATAGTATTGCAATGGCATATTTTCACTCTATGCCTCAACATATTGAAAAACAGAACTTTTTTTGTGAAAAATTTAAGTTAGACAAAATTCATTCACGATCAATTGAACCATTTTATATTATGGAGGAAGGTGAGATTCCTTGGACGCATCATCTTAAAGGTAAAAAGGTATTAATTGTACATCCTTTTATTGATACTATCAAAAAACAAAAGGAATCTGGATTTAAACTCTTTGGTGAAAAAGACATTTTTTTAGAAGAACAAGAGTTGTGTTATTATAAAACATTTAATACACTTGCTGGAAATCACATTCATGAACATTGGTTCGAAACATTTAAAATAATGTGTATGGATATTGCAAAAATAGACTTTGATATTGCATTAGTTGCATGTGGAGGTTATGGTATGCCAATTTGCAATTTTATTAAAGGTAAATTAAATAAAAGTGCGATATATGTCGGAGGTGGATTACAATTATTTTTCGGTATTATGGGAAAACGGTGGGAAAAAACCGAATTTTGGGTGAAACATATTGAGAAATATGGTACTCAATTTGTTCGACCGAATGAAGACGAAATTGTTAAAGATAAAGAAAAAGTAGAAGGCGGTTGTTATTGGTAATACTAAATAATATTGAAATAGTTTTCCTTCATATCTTCCAAATCTTTTACCATTTTTTTACTGTCTTCAATTTCCAAAATTATCCGTAAATAGTCACGCCTATCACAAATAAAAACCGTATCTAAATTATATTCTAGACCAAGTAATTTTGCCACATACTCCTGAATCGGTTTGTAATGACCATATTCTTTTGGTTCTTCCAATAAATTAGTTTCATTAATTATATAATGAAATTCATTACTGAAATTATGTTTAATTTTTTTTAAAATTTCTTGTGCAACAAATTCTAACATATTCATTGTTGGATGATAATTATCTCTAAAAAATGGTATTTTTGTATGATTTTTAATAAAAAATTCGTAAAATTTTATATCAGATTCACTTTCGATTTGTTTTAATTTATGCAATGAATTCTTGAAATGATTATTAATTACATCATCATTTTCTTGACGGGTTATATAATCCTCGATCTCTTCATAATTAATATCCGGAAAATTTGAAACCGAATTTCCACCTATGTATTGCAATTTTTTACAAGTTTCAGGTATCCAATATCCTTCAAAACGTATAAACGGAATTACAATTAACTGAGCAGTTGGTTTTAATATTTTTTTCAAATTTTTAATATTATAATCTTCATATTTTTTAATATTATTTATAATTAAAATATCAGTATTACAGAAAACCGGTTTGAATTGATTAAAATTATTTAATTGTTGATAACTAACGATATACTCAATATTGAATAAACTTGTAATATTAGAATCTCGCTTGAAAATATTTATATATTTTTCACCATGGCAATTACTAAAAACTACCATGTTGTATTTTTTTTTATTTTTAAAATTTCCACTAAAATATTGGTAAATCTTGAGACAATTCACTCGCATTATCTTCTCTTGTTCTGCACTTATCCCTCCAAGGATTTCTGGTATTTTTTCAACATCTTTTTCTAAAACACGTACAATTGCTTGATCCCATAGTTCATGCTCTGGTAATTCTAATGAATCTGAGAGAAGGATGGGGATTGCTCCACTTCCCAAACTTTCCCAGAAACGTAATGAGTTTGGACCAGATCCAGATGGGCACAATGAATAACGAGACTCTAGTAATAATTTATTATAGGATTGTGTAGATTCTTTCTGCTCTTTGGTTTCATTTAGTTCTCCGTTTTTATTTTGTTTATCACTATAGACCACTGACTCATAAAACCATCCACCTATATTTTTAACCGAGGTATTGTCTGGATGTTCCATTTCAAAAAGTCTTTTTCGTATATCGGTTAAATACACTTTAGGATTGTATGCTCCGTGAAAACTGTAAAGCAGTGGTCGTTTTATCTCTAATAAATTAGCATTTTTAAACTCTCTATTTCGCAGGGGGTCTTCTAAATTCACTGCATAAAGGGGGCATGGTTTTATAAAAACATCATTGATTTGTTCTTCTCCTTTTAACTTATGTGGTGAAAAGACGCAATTTATATTTAGCAATTTAAATAAGGGGACGAGTTGTCTAAAATGAATATGTTGGCAGCACGTATAATAATTTATATTGGGGTTTATAAAAATTCTTAGCATGTCAATGATAGTTTTAGGATGAATACGTTTATCAATTATTGTTGCCCACGGAAATCCTATAAAATTTTCATTAGTTTTATTTTGCTCATAAAAAGTTTTCTCGGTAATAGCAGGGTATTGCCAAAATAAATTTTGACACTCCATAATTTCTTCAGTCATTACCACCACAACCATTTTTGGTATATAATAATTCAACATATAAAATTCTTAATCTATTTTATATGAAGCAAATCATAAAAACACTTCTTGCCTACTCTGTTTTAGTAGTTTTAGTTGATTCAGTTTATTTATCTTGGGTTGCAGGACCCTTTGGTCAAATGATTAAAAAAATTCAAGGAGCGCCAATGAAAATGAAATTACCGGCAGCTATAGTCGTTTATTTAGCGTTAGTTTTAGTATGGTACGTTTTTATTTATTCTCATCTTCAAGAATTTTCTTTTAGGGATAATATTGTTCGCGCGATGATTCTCGGTATTTGCATTTATTCTATATATGATTTCACTAATTTAGCACTTATTGATGGTATCCGCCTTGACCTTGCAATTCTTGATTCACTCTGGGGAGGCATTCTTTTTGCAACCACCACTGCGTTATTTTTAGGAGGTAGAAAACTAATGAGGATGTAATATTATACTTAAAAAATTTCAAAAAATGCCTTTAATGTTTTAAAGAAACCACCGATGAGTGAAAAAAATGCTCCTATAAATGTAAATATTGCTTTAAAATATGTCTTTAAAGAATTAAATATGCCTTGAATAAAAGTCACTATTGCATTAAAAATATCGCGTATTAAATCAGGGAGCGCCCATAATAATTTGGGAACATCATTGAAAAAAAAATGCGGCACAGCAGTAAATGTATAATTATATAAGTCACTTGAAAATTTACTAGTAGCACTGAAAAATGAACCCATTTATCTATTATACATAATGTGAGAAATAATTTCTCACATTTTGTTAATAAATGATGAAAAATATTATTGAATATATTGTAAACAATACTCACGCTAAATACGGCAAAAATACACTTTTTCGTGAGTACGACTACAGTGAAGTAACTGTTGATAAGACAACTGCGTTTTATCGTGTTCAATCTGCGATTAATTTTCCCTATATTTATGAAGTACAGTTGAAAGTTTTTGATAAAGTTATGTTTAAACCACGCATCATTGGTAGTAACAAGTGTATATATTGTAAGAATAAAGGCGCTAACTATAAATTTAGATGTTGCAACACCTATACACATTTTGATTGCGGTGTCAAAAATAAATTTGTATGCTGTCATTTAAATAACTATTTATGCACATCAGAAAAAAATGAATGTTGTGTGTGTATGGAACAAACAAACTCAATTACTGAATGTGGTCACCATTTGTGTGTTAATTGTTTAGGAAATATGTATAAACACGATAAAGGAAAAGAGGTAAGTTTGTTATGCCCATATTGCCGTGCAACTGTTATTGAAGAACATAAAATGTTAGACTATATAAATGTTAAAGTAAACGATAAAGAAGAGGTCGTTTGTATATCATTTATTTAAACTAATTATTAATTTAATAATGAACTCTATGCTATACCGTAAATATATCTTAAATGGTATGGATATAGAAGGTTTACAAGTTGTTGTATCTTCAAATTATGATATGGATAAAAATTGTCCCTATCAATTAATGACAACCGACGTCTATATTATTGGATATGAAATCCCAATTTTAAATGGACTGTTCCGCTATCCTATTTTTGAAATTAAGTACACTAAAAGAAAAATGGATGTATTAGAATCAATGAAAAAAAAATGCGTAGTAAATTCGTTATATCAATGTGGATTCCCTCATCTTGTTATTGAAAACATAATGAAATACTTACACTAATAAGTGATTTAGTTGTGTTAATAGAAATATGCCTGAAATTATATTACCTAACCATGCAAGCATAAAAACATTCAATATAAGTTTATTGGGTTCTGTTAAATTCAAGAAAAATGTGTTATCTGAATAATTTAAGAAATATAAAAATGAAAGTAAAATCACCAACTGCAATACTTTATCAATGACTTTATTTTTACTGTATTCTTCTGGCACCAAATAATCTTCAATTAAAGCAAATATTAAAAATCCAATTACAATAGGTATTACATTAAAAACAAACTGGTTTATATCTTCTGGTGACAACTTTTCTGTTAGTTTATCCATATTTAAGAGGTGATATACCAAGAATGGTAAAGAGACCAAACTCGATATCCTCCATACCCATGCCTCAACGGCATGAGGTGTCAATAACATACCGGCAATTCCTCCAATAACTAGCAAACCTGAACCAAAGAATGATATATATTTATTACAATAAAATGCAAACAGGGTTAAACCAATAAATAATGCTTCAAATAATAACTTATAATCTAGAAAAATTTTCGAGTCGTTCATGTAGTCTACTATATTTGAAAGTATCCCAATAACTAAAGCAACTACTTTCAATAACATATTATTTAATTATATACTAATATGTTATTTGATTGTTTTTTAAAAATACGTATAAAAAAGTTTAGAATTAAAAAGTTATAATTACAAATAGATGTACGCCCAAGAAGTTCAACCGTATTTAAATAATTATTACAATACTTTAGAAAAAAGTAAGATAAGGGATTTAATCCAGCATGCGACAGATGGTGGTAAGTGTATTCGTGGATTCATTGTTAAACATATTATTGAGACTTTAACTGATAAGAAAGGTGAAGATATTTCTTGGCAACCAATTGCAGGGGTTGAATTAATCCATTCGGCCAGTATTGTTATTGATGATTTACCTTGTATGGATAATGACAGTTTTCGACGAGGAAAACTTAGTACATTTAAACAGTTTGGAAAGAATGAAGCTATTCTTTCATCTTATTATATGATTTCCGAAACACTGCGAATTATTATTGATGGTCTAGACGAACAAGGCAGTTTATCCTGTCTTAAGGCAACAATGAAACACTGGTGCGATTTATTAGGTAAAAACTTGGTGATTGGACAGTTCTTAGATTTGAAAGGTGATGCAGAAGAATTTTTTAATCTTAAATTAAAGCAAACTGACTCTGTAAATGAGTATATTATTAAATATAAAACATGTTCGTTATTCTCTTTCACCTTTTTACTTGGTGCATTTTTTTCCAATAAGACCGAAGATGAAGATATTAAAGATTTTAAAGATATGGGGCAACATTTTGGTATGATGTTTCAAATTATGGATGATTACCGTGATAGAGAAACCGATGTCCCATATGCAAATTATGTTCTCTCAAAGGGAATGTCACAAGCAATTCTAAAATATAAAGAATCGCGAGAAAGTCTTACAGAGTTGTTGGAAAAGCACAACCTTCTTACAGAGAAGTTTGGACTTCTTATAAAGAATATTGATAAGTTGTTTGCTCCATGATTTTACTATTAATTATCCATACATGCATCTAGACAAATTGGTTCATTATTACAACAATCACGGCATCCTGAAATACCATCTCTAGCACCAATACAAGAGGTAGTATTTGAACCCCCTTTCATCTTCGTTTTTGGAACGCGTCGTGTACCATGACCATGCTTCTTCCGGGCACTTTTTGCCAATCGCAATGCTTTACTATTTTTTTTGCATCCCTGTTCCAAAATTTTGTAATCCACTGCTGCTGCCTTTCCCCCACTAATAGCACTTGCTAAACGTGCGCGTCCCCAAGAATGTCCTGTTTGATTTGGACGCGACCCAGAAGAAAAATATGCACCTTGTCCTTTCTTCACAATTTTACGTAATGTGCCAACGGAACACCCTGTTTTACGGGCCAATTTTGGCGATGCACTTACACTATCCACACCATATATTTTTTTTGCATTTATTACGTGTTGTGACTCCTTCTTTTTGTACGATTTCACCTTCTTTCGGGTAATATATTTTCCCTTTTTATATGCTTTTCTAGATTTTCGCAATTCTCGTGAATATTTACGCTTATCTTTTTGGGTTAGTTTTTTAGGTAAATATTTAACAGGAACATTTGTCATTTATATATAATTAGAAAAAATTGATATTATAATTTATTTATTTATAATACCAAACGAGAATAATGACAACTCAAATCTTCACACGATACGATATGTATAAAATGTTAATTAAAGGTTTTGACTATCAAGGTAATGACGACTGGTTGGAAATGGAGGATTACTTATCTAAAATTTATAATTGCGACTGCACTGATTGTGGAGGTCGTGATGTAAACCGTTCATGTAATGTAGAAAAAGCATTTGCCGGAAAATTTGGACGAATTTCTCGTCATAATATGGTTTAAGCAATAACCCAACTTGGGTCATCACACGGATGGTAGATGTACTCTGCACCATTCATTTGCATAATCTTGAAAGCAGACTCACGCTCGACCCACATGACACATAGATTCTTAACACCACGAAGTTCTGGAAGTGGATATGTTGGAAACTGTGTCTTCCAAATCTCCTCAATTTCAAAAGGAGCAGGTTGCTTTTTCTTGTTACGACAATCATTCACATAAGTGACCAACTGTTTGTTCATCATCATTTCTTGCTTTATCTCTGGATTAGATTCAGTGCTTGACCATCCATGACCATAAGTCAAACTGATTAGCACGCCAACGAATCCCTGCTTGTTAATGACCTTTTCGACCATGACGATTGTTTTGAGTATTGAAGAGAAAGTATTTTATATTTTCACTTCAATTTTTTTCCGCACACAATTTATATAATGAGTGACGATAATGGAAATGATATTTTGGATACAGTCGTCATGTTAGAGAGACAAAAAGATATAGATGATGTGGTTTTTAACCGTGGAAAAATAGGGTTATACGACTTAAAAACGTCTTTTTCAATGAATCATCCACCAATAAAAACTTTAAAACGAAAGAAAATTGTAGACAGACATACATTTGAGATATTAGGAGTATGCGATGAGGAAGAACGATTTGTTGTGCATCCAGACCATAAACTTCAAGTCACTAAAAACGGAGGGACTATAAAGATATTGCGTTTAGTTAAAGGATACGAGATAAAACAGCACGTTATTGAAAAAAAGAAGGGAATATCAGGGGAAGGAGGAGTTACTGTTGCTGGAACCGGAGTAAAACTTGCTATTGATAACAATCGTTTGAGTGAATTTAGTATGGAGTTGGGAAAACTTACACATGAACATCTTATAATGATTTTGGATACTCATAAAGACTATCATCTTTGGGGTATATTTACAACACCAGATTCAGCAGAAATTGTTTTGGATTATTTAATCATTGATAAAAAGGACGAGAGTGATTTAGTAAATGCTATTAGATACGAGAGAAGAAGGAGACAACGCGAAAAACGAAATTAAGATGTTTCACTTTTTTGCTGTATTTTGACATAAATTTCGTAGTCATCAATATCACTCATTGGAATTTCTATTCCTGCTGAACTTCCTAAATCATATGTTCCTGACATAAATAATATTATTACTATAGAAAAAATAAATAACTTAAAGGTATAATAAGTTTTTATGCATATCTGCCTCAGTGGCCAAGCGGTAAGGCGTCGGTCTTGTAAACCGAAGATCGCAGGTTCAAATCCTGCCTGAGGCTATATGCCCCCATGGTATTCTTGACCTAGGGGCATTTTTATATGCCCCCATGGTATTCTTGACCTAGGGGCATTTTTATATGCCCCCATGGTATTCTTGACCTAGGGGCATTTTTATATGCCCCCATGGCCCAATGGATACGGCGTCTGCCTACGGAGCAGAAGATTCGGGGTTCGAATCCCCGTGGGGGTTTTAGGGGATGTAGCTCAAATGGTAGAGCGCTTGCTTTGCAAGCAAGAAGTAGCAGGATCGATGCCTGCCATCTCCACTTTTAGTTCGGTTGGTGTAGTTGGTTATCACGTCTGCCTTACACGCAGAAGGTCGTCAGTTCGAATCTGGCACCGAACTTTTTTATCAAATTGTTGACAATTACTTAATTACCCACAATTTGATATACGTTTTGTATGATAACATGTTTTCTAATCGAATAATGTTTTCTAACACGTCTCCCGCTTCGCAGTACCATAAAACTATTAAGGTAATTGTCATAGTTATAAAAGTACTGTTCAGTTTCATAACACACATCACACTTTTTGCATTTAAACCAATGTTTACTTTGATATAGGTACCACTTGCAATTGCAACTCATATAACCTTGAAAAGTTATAATATCGTCTGCAACTTGATTTGACCATTCACAATACCTTTTTTGCTTTTCTGTTCTTCCAGGATATAAGGTATTTTCTGCCATAATTTCACTACTCATTCTAAATGAAGTTTTTCGCAATGTCTCGTACAAATTATGAAACGTCTGATTATTATATACATTCGCATTCAAAATAATGAAATGTGACCAATTAATAAGATAGTTAATAAATTTAAAAATACATTTATACATCATTGCTTTACTATAGGGGTGTTTTTTAGACAATTTTTGTTGAAAGATGAATGAATTAAATAGCGTGTAAGAGTCGTGTAGCATTTTTTCCTTCAAGTTCATTTCTATTCCTTTTGGAATGATATATTTTAGACCTGAACGCAATGACCTGATATTATTTTTTTTATCATAAATGTTATCATCAAGTGCTTCATTTTCCAGCACGAATTTTTTTTTGAAAATCATCGTCCATACAAGGACCGGAAGAATCGTATTATTTGCCATAAAGTTTGCTTGGGTTGCAGAAGGTCTTAGTGCCTTGAGATTGAATTCATTCATTGTTTGTTCATCTGATAACTGAACAAATAATGATAAATAATTCAATTTTTTTTAAAAAGATATTTGATATGTATATAATGTTATTTATAAATTCTTGGACTGGAAGATTTGGTAATAATATACTACAATTAATAAGAGCAATTTATTATGCAGAATGTAATCAACATAGTAATATTAAATTTATACCGCATCCTTTATTAAACACTACAGTTTTAAATATTGGAACTAATAATAATCCGTCTACAAAAACTAACACATTTTTTAATTTGAAACAATTAGGATTAAAAGACCCTTCGCCTAAAATTATGAGAAATATATTTAGAAAACATGTTAAACCGATATGTAAGTTAAATTTTGATAAACCTGCATCTAATCATTTGTTTATTCATATTCGTGGAGGTGATATATTTTCTAATAATCCACACCCTGCTTATGTTCAACCTCCACTCTCATACTATAATAAAATAATTAAAGAATATAATAGTGTGACAGTTGTATCTGAAGATAAGCGTAATCCATGTATCAACGAATTATTACGAAAAAGTAATTGTAACTATGTAAGCGACTCACTCAAAAATGATTTAGAATTGTTGCTTTCTGCAAAATATTTGGTTATAGGTTTTGGGACATTTGGTTTCCTTATTTACTTAATGAGTAGTAATATTAAAAATTTATACGTACCATCCTATTTCTTAGATGAATTACCAGAGGGTGAATGGGGTAAAGATATAATTCTGCATAAAAACGATTTACCAAATTATATAAAAGTCGGTGAATGGAAAAATAGCGAAAAACAACGAAATCTTATGATAAATTACAATAATGATTTATAAAATTCTATATCATCTTTGTACATATTGTTAAATAATTCTTTAGTTTTAGAGTCTAATGTTTCATAGTTTGCACTTTTTCCCGAACTAGCATTAAGTTTTGGAACCTTTATACCAGGAAAAATTGATTTAATATCATTATTAATATTTTCTAATTTTATTAGTTTAACATTTTGTATATTTGTAAAAAATTCTATGCTATCTTTGTTACTTTCCACATGAGATAAAACCCAGTATACTTGATAATCTATCTCTCTATAAATCAATTTTTTTTTTGTGCAGTATATACCATTAAATAATTCTAAATTATATAATTTACAATCTTTTCGCAAATTTTTAACTTTTAGAAGAAAATCGTAGAATGTAATATTTTTATTAATTACTTTATCACATCTATCATTTGAGTTATTTCTTAAAAAATTATATGCAGAGTATATTTTTTCAAATGGGTTTCTAATGTTTGCTATTATTATTTTATCCTTAATATTAATATTTATAAATTTGTCATGATTATAATATGTAGGTGTAAGATAAGTAATATTGTTAAAATTTGAAAAAATGGAATTTAGTGATGATCCACCTGATTTTGTGATTCTTATCCAAATGTAATTTGTCATATAAATAATATATATATTTTTAAATAATTATAATATTGGTTTTCTTATTTACTTAATGAGTAGTAATATTAAAAATTTATACGTACCATCCTATTTCTTAGATGAATTACCAGAGGGTGAATGGGGTGAAGATATAATTCTGCATAAAAACGATTTACCAAATTATATAAAAGTCGGTGAATGGAAAAATAGCGAAAAACAACGAAATCTTATGATAAATTACAATAATGATTTATAAAATTCTATATCCTAAATATTAATATTTATATAATTTATAATATGGATTTAAATGATTATGATATTGGCGCGGGATTAAACAAAAAAACTTATGAAAAATTAATAGAAATTCTTGATAATTTTTCTATTAAAGAAGATAAAATACGTGTTTTAGAATTTGGATCGGGAATGTCAACAAAATTTTTTTTAGATTATAACAAAAAAAAAAATAATATTTTAGATATCACTAGTTTTGATAACGATTTAAAATGGGCATATAAGAAAACCCCCCAAGATACATGCTTAAATTTACTTATTCGTCCTTTAGTTGAATGTAGTGATAATGATTTTAACAATCAGATACAAAATAAAATATTAGTTAGGAATGCATTTAATTTAAGAAAAACATCTCCCACCTGGAGACAACGAAATTGCTTCTATGATATAAAAGACAATGATATTCAAGGAGTTTTTGATATTGTAATAATTGATGGACCTAATGGCAACGGAAGAAACATATCTTATTTTCATCTAATAAATCATATCAAACCTGGAACTATAGTTTTAATTGATGATTTTAACGGAACAGATAATGACTTTAATTATAATTTTATTAAATATTTCAATTATTTTTTTGAAGCAGAAGAGATATATAAATATGAATCTTCGTTGGTAGGAAATTATAATGATGGAGGAAATTTTATATTCTTTAGAATTAAATAAAACTTTTAATACTTTTTATGTGATTATCGTTGATATTTACTCTAGCATTCCTAAAATCATGAACTGTGCCAGAAGTAATATTTATTGGTAAACGTTTATAATTTATTTTTGAAATAGTACACCATCGAATATAATTATCTGTATTAGAATTTCCTGGGTACATTTCTAATAATGTTGAATTATTCTTCATAAATATGCACCACGATAAACCTGCACCATGAACTCCTATTAACATATCCGTATTTGCAATAATTTCTAATTGCTCTTTAACTGTATAATCTTCTAAATAAACGTAATTTATATGGTAACTACTTAACGCATCCTTAACGTAATCTATATTAGTTATTTGTCTTGTTCCTTTCCTTAAAATAAATGTTATAATTTTTTTATCATTAATCTCATATGTAATATTAAAATTACCTAAGATATATTTTTTAAAATCATCAAATAATGGTTCATCTCTAAAATTTAAATTTTCATTGACATATTTTAATGAGTTAACATGAACCATCTTTTTATTTCTAAACGTTGTGTGTAACTCTTTGAACATATCAAAATTAAATCCTAATCCAGTAAAAATTAAGTCATTATATATACATTTTAGTATGTCTCCTTGTCGTTTATAAAACCCATCAAAAAAAATCGGATATATACTAACGTTTTCAGTGTTTAGTTTGTTCTTATTTATATATTTATATGAAATAAATATATGATGCATTAGATGCCATATATTATTTATATGCGTCATTGGAATCAATAAAATATTTGAATAATTTTTATCTTCTCTTTCATAATTATTTGAAATTTTACTAATTTTTATATTGGCATTCCGCATAGTATATTCTGTAAAGCAGGGTAAATAAGATATATCGTTCGTAGTAAATATATTATTTGAATTGTCTACAAAAATATTCATTTATATACTATTAATAAAATATTTTTGTTTTTTATTATGGTAATTAATAATATAATAAATGAAGTCTATTGTATTATTTGGAAAAGGTGTGTCTGTTTTAAAATGCACACCAAATATTATAAAAGGTTACGATGATATTGCAATATGTAATTTCCCTGTATTGGATGATTTCTTTTCTACATTAATTTCAAATAGAAAAATAAAATATCATTTTGCAAATTGCACTACATTTGACAAACGATATGACGATAAAGTTAATAATCAATTACAAATTGAATATATTATAAATACAAATTATGATAAATGTAATAAATATAAGTATTATATAAAAAATAAAAATTTAATAAAAAAATCAATACGTACTAGGTATGAATCTATATTCAAAAATACTTATAATCTTAACCCTAGTACTGGTATACTAGCGTTGCAATATTTGATTGATACATATGAATACAATAAAATATTACTAGTTGGGTTTGATAATTTTAAAAAAGGAGAGCAAATATATTATTTTGATATTAATAAAATTAATCCTGATTTAAATTATTTAATAAAGAATAATACAATTACTAAAAAAGGAAATTTTAATATAATTTCAGGACATGAACCAGAAAATACTGAAAAATATTTGCAATGTTTAAGTGATAAATATAAGAATATAAAAATAGAAAAATTATAGATTTATTAATAAATAAAGTTTGAAATTCTATCTGCTATAGATAAATTAATTTTTTTATAAATATTGTAAACAGTTAATAATTTTTTCACAAACATTATTTCCATATGGGTTTTCTATAATATTGTTAGCATCTTCTTCAAAAAATCTAATATTTTCAATTATGCAAGTATCAATAAGTTTACCTAGACCACAATCAATTGTTTCAGGCCGCTCTGTTGTATCTCTACAAACAAGTACTTTTTTATTTGCACATACAGCCTCTTCTTGTAATCCACCACTATCTGTTATAATTCCTTTACTATTATAAATCAAATGAATCATGCTTTCATAATCTTGAGGTTCTAATATTATAATATTATTGTTATCTAATATATTTTTACTGTTTGGTAATGAAGGATGAGTAATATAGACAAATTTATATTTGTTAGATAATGTGTTTAATTGATTCCACATCTCATACATTTTATTTCCTCGATTCTCACGACGATGTAACGTAACTACAATATATTCTTTATTATTGTTAATAATTTCCTGTATTTTATTAGCTGGAATTGTTTTTTCAAATATATATTTGTAAATATCAACTACTGTATTTCCAACTAAATAAACTTCATCTGTGATTTGTTCTTTTTTTAGATTTTCTACAGATAATTTAGTAGGACACAAATGAATACTTGCTATTTGCGATATTAATCGTCTATTTATTTCTTCTGGAAAAGGACTATATTTATCATTAGTTCGTAATCCAGCTTCTAAATGTATTACTGGTATTTTGAAATGAAAAGAACTTAATGCTAATGAATATGCAGTTGTTGTATCACCTTGAATCATTACATAGTCAAAACCACCTTTATTTTTCTCAAATAGTGAATTACTTTTTAATAATATCTTACTAGATAATTGATTTAATGTTTGTCCGTGTTCCATTATATTTTCAAATATATAATCAGGTTCATCAATATATTTATAAAAATCTTTTATTAAGTTTTCATGTTGTCCTGAAAATAATGTTTTAAATTTTATATTTTTTTCATTAAACTTCTGTATTATTGGAATTAATTTAATCAATTCTGGTCTTGTTCCAAAACAAATCAAATACATAATTTAATATATATATATTTTATATATATATTTAATAAAATTTTAATTGCTATCAATTAACTTTAATCCGTGTTTATCAATAAAGTTTTTCTCTATATTTTTTCTTAATTCTACATTAGTGGTTTTGTATGAAGAAAATTTATCAGTTGCCAATCTATTTGAAGTT